>Ga0209510_1000303_pt1 | contig 71607 bp, 61 predicted proteins | sample BiotimSIPDNA_FD_185749 | JGI IMG/M metagenome (GOLD analysis project Ga0209510, IMG submission 185749) | Anaerobic biogas reactor microbial communites from Washington, USA - Biogas_R1 time_0 SIP DNA (SPAdes) (version 2) | ecosystem: Engineered > Bioreactor > Anaerobic > Unclassified | place...
GTACGAAAGTACAGTTAATGTATCAAAAAGACTTATAAATATGGCTGTAAATATGCTATTATAGATGTAGCCGAGATACTCTCTGAGGCACTGTTAAAATGAATTTGAAATTCAAGTGGATGTAGCTTAGGCTCTACTAAATTATGGATGCATTTGAGATATAAACGCACTGATAGAAGCAAAGAGCCATATCATTTGCAGTTTTAAGGAAAGCGAGATGATGCAAGTGAAAATGAAGTTGATGCTGGTTGATGATCATAAGCTTTTCCTGGAAGGCCTGCAATATCTGCTCAAAACCCATGGAATCGATGTAGTAGGTACTGCCATCAACGGGAGGGAAGCCTTAATAAAGGCTAGAGAGTTGCGTCCTGATCTAATATTGATGGACATAAAAATGCCCGAATGCGATGGAATTGATGCCCTAAAGCTCATAAAGTATGAGATACCTGATATCAAGATTGTCATGCTCACTACCTCCGAAGAAGACGATGACATTTTCAATTCAATTAAGTACGGTGCCTTTGGCTATTTGATGAAGGACATCGACGCAGAGGATCTCATTTTTTTGCTATCCAGTATTGAGAGGGGCGAGATAAGCCTCCCCTTCGGTGTTGCCTCAAAGATTTTAAGTGAATTCAGGGATGATAATAGAAAAATCAAGCATAATCTACCTGGAAACAACTCTCAGTATACTGAAGCTGAGCAGGAAGATGTTAAAAAAGAGATTCTCACGCCCAGACAGCTTGAAATCCTTGAAATGGTGGCTGCAGGGTTGACATACAAGGAAACAGGCGAAAGGCTGGGCCTTACTGAGCGTACCGTGAAGTACCATATGGGAAGAATCATAGAGCTGCTGCACTATAATAACAGAGCGCAGGTCATTGCCTATGCAGCCCGGATGGGTCTGGCCAGTAAGTAGCAACACTATTACTCTGCCTTCCGGACAAAATAAAAACTGCCGAAGCATCGGTGTCAATATGGTAAAAGCAATTTTTGGTATTAAAATGTAAAAAACATCTTGACTTATAAAATTCTATGGATTACTATAGTCTCTGTGAGTTGCTCACAAATCTAAGAATAGGAGGCAGGAAGTATGTTTGTAAGCATGAATAACAAGACAAGCGCATCAGTAGTTATGCTCCATGGAATTGGCAATTTTGCACTATGCAATAACCCTGCCTTACTCACCGGTATCAGCTAACAGGTTTGTTATGAATCGAAATGAGGAGGTCGCGGGTTATGCCTGCGGCCTTTAATTGTTATACAGAACAAGGCCGCGGAATTTTACCAGGGCCTCTTTTTGCGTTTATATCAAAATGGAAAATGTGCTTGTGAGTTAGGCGGATATCCCGCAAGAGAAAGACATCCGTGTTAGGGGGAATTTGTTTGAGACGATTATTAACTTTACTAAAAAAGCAGTGGCTAACCTATGCGATAGCGCTGATTGCACTACTAGCATCTATTGTGCTGGATATGTATAACCCATATTTTGTTGGCGAGATTATCGATAGAGTAATAACAAATGGAGAAATGGATTATCTGAGAACAGCATTAGTGGCACTGGTCATTATCTGTGTGGGTCGTGCGGTTTTCGGATACATAAAGGAATATGGTTTTGACATATCCAGCTCAAGGGTCATTGTGAACCTAAGGAGGGATATGTTTGACCACATACAGAAGCAGTCATTTTCCTTCTTTGATGAAAACAATACAGGCGAATTGATGTCGCGCATCAAAGAGGATACAGAGAATATTATGAACGCTATCTGTTACGGGGCAATGCTGTTTTTAGAGCAGATTGTCTACTTTGTTATTGCATCTGTCATACTTTTTAAGACCAACTGGAAGCTTACCCTGATTAGCCTTATTACAATGCCCGTCATAGAGTATGTGGTATTTAAGCTTGAAAAAAAGGTAGGCATCACCTATGGGAAAATCAGCGATCAGAGAGCCGTTCTCAATACTACGGCCGAACAGAATATATCAGGCGTAAGAGTCGTAAAAGCATTTGGAAGAGAAAAGTACGAGATACAGAAGTTCTTAAAGCAAAACGAGGAGAACTACAGTATTAACATGGAACAAGCCGGCGCAATGGCGAAGTATAACCCGCCCATCGAGTTTCTGTCGAACCTGGTGCTGGTTCTGGTTGTGACCTTTGGAGGCTATTACGTCATTGGCGAAGAAATGACGCTCGGCACCCTGGTTGCATTCAGCAATTACATCTTCATGCTAATCTGGCCCATGCGCATGATGGGATGGCTGACCAACGTTCTGGCTCAATGCTTCGCATCTATAAAGAAGGTTGAGAAGGTATTTGATGAAGAACCGACCATAAAGAATTGTCAAAACCCCCTTGTCCTTGATGAAGTTAAGGGTCATGTGGAGTTTCGAAATGTAAGCTTTGAGTTCGACTCAGTTCCGGTGCTTAAGGACGTGAGTATTGATGCTAAGCCGGGAAGCACAGTTGCAGTTATGGGTATCACAGGAGCAGGCAAAAGCTCTTTGATAAACCTGATTGGCAGGTACTATGACTGCTCGGAAGGGAGTGTTCTCTTCGACGGTATTGATGTTAAGGAAATGGATTTGCTCCAATTGCGGAAAAACGTGTCGTCTGTCATGCAGGAAACTTTCCTCTTTTCGGATACCATTGAAGAAAACATTCGGTTTGGAACTGATGGCACATCAGACGAGGACTTCATGGCGGCTTGCAGGGATTCGATGGTAGACGAATTTGTCTCAGAGCTGCCGGGAGGCTACCAGACCGTGATCGGAGAGAGAGGACTGGGACTTTCGGGGGGGCAGAAGCAGAGGATTTCAATAGCAAGGGCATTGGTAAGAAAGGCCGCCGTGCTGATAATGGATGACTCCACATCAGCGTTGGACATGGAAACAGAATATGCTATTCAAAAGGCCATGGAGCGCAGGAAGGGACATACCTGCTTCATCATAGCCCATAGAGTATCTGCCGTGAAGAATGCGGATGAAATCCTTTACTTTGAAGACGGCAGGATTGTAGAAAGAGGAAATCACCAGGAGCTTTTGAAGCTGCGCGGGCGCTATTATGACACCTATTGCGAGCAATACCGCGACTATGTGGAAGCACTGGAAAAAGAGGTGATATAATGCCAATTAATAACTTTAGGGACGATGAAAAATTAGAACAGAGTCTTAATATAACAATAATAAAACGGCTTCTCGGCTACCTTAAGCCCTTCATCGGACCGGTAGTAAAGGTTCTTGGCCTGATGCTGGTTACCATAGCTGTTGAGCTTATTAATCCCTACTTTATGAAACTGGGGATTGATAAGTTTATCAAGGAGGGCGACCGGAAAAACCTATTGCTGCTTGGAGGAGTCATGATACTGGCGAATGCGCTGGCAATGCTTTGCTCGCGCTTCAGGATTGTTATCATGGGAAGTGTCAGCAACAAAATACTTCTGACAATACGTCAGCAATTGTATACCCATATACAGAGGCTTTCCTTCTTCTTCTTCGACAACAGGCCGACCGGCAAAATACTTGCCCGAATTATTGGTGATGTTAACTCCTTGAACGACTTGTTCACCAATAGCGTTACCAGCCTGATTCCTGAGTTTGTAAAGATTGTAGCCGTTGTCGTTATTATGATGATTATGAACTACAGGCTGGCACTTGTTGCCCTTGCAACGCTGCCGATTATGATAGTGGTTATGTTTACCTTGTCCACAATATCCAGAAGGAGGTGGCAGCTGTTCAGGAAAAAGTCTTCCAATCTCAATGCATTTACCCATGAGGACTTCTCCGGGATACGTGTAGTACAGAGCTTTGCAGCCGAAAAGGATACCTCGACTACCTTTGCTGATCTTTGTAACCAGTGGCGAAACTCCTTCGTCAGGGCAGTTCGAATCGGTGATACCTTTTGGCCGCTTGTGGAGTTGTCCTGGGGGGCAGGGACGGTTCTTGTGTTTTGGCTTGGCGCCTCCATGATTGAGACAAATTCAATCACTCCGGGCCTTTTGGTAGCCTTTAGCTCCTATGTTTCGATGTTCTGGCAGCCGATCATGAGCGTCAGCAACTTCTATAATCAGCTGGTTACCAACATGTCCGGAGCGGAGAGAATATTCGAGATACTTGATATCGAGCCGGACATAAAAGACAGAACCAATGCCGTGACTATGCCCAAGATAAATGGGGACGTTTCTTTTAGGAATGTTAACTTTGGCTACGATGAGGGCCAGGAGGTCTTGAAGGATGTCAGCTTTGATGTGGCAGCGGGCCAGACAATAGCTCTGGTGGGATCAACGGGTGCGGGCAAGACGACTGTTGTCAACCTAATTGGCAGGTTCTATGAGGTAACCTCAGGCGAAGTTATGATTGATGGAATCAATCTGAATGATGTAACGCTTGAAAGCCTCAGAGGACAGATCGGGATGATGCCCCAGGATACCTTCCTGTTCGCCTCTACGATTAAGGAGAATATACGATATGGGAAGCTGGATGCGACTGACGAGGAAATTGTTGCAGCAGCTAAAGCGGTATCGGCCCATGATTTTATTATGAAGTTCGAGAAGGGCTACGATACCGATGTAAATGAGAGAGGAACACGATTGTCAGCGGGTCAGAGACAATTAATCGCCTTTGCAAGAGCCCTACTGGCAGATCCGAGGATACTGATACTGGATGAAGCTACGGCCAGCATCGACACGCATACGGAGCGTCTTGTCCAGCAGGGAATTAAGAAGCTTTTGAAGGGAAGGACCTCCTTCGTTATTGCCCATAGGCTGTCGACCATCAGAAATGCCGACAGAATAATGGTCATAGAGGATGGCGGTATCGTTGAGAGCGGGACGCATGAGGAGCTCATTAGCCTGCGTGGTCAGTACTACAACCTCTATACATCACAGTTTAAGTTCCTCAACGATGAGGCTGCGGTAGGCTAAGGGCAAAAGTATTATGTGGCAGAGTATGAGCTGGTGGTAGGCTAATGGCAGATGAGGCGGCCATGGCTGCAAATAGATGCATCATGGTGGAGGAGTAGCTGCAGGCTGTTTGTCCTGTTGAAACTCGAATGCGGTATAAGGAACCATAACCTGCGGCATGGACGCCGCAGGCGCGGAATCCTGAGACATGGATGTCGAATGATTCGCGCTCGCATTGGAGCGAAATAGGACACTACCAGCCTGCCTATGATAGTAACCTGATGCATGATTTGCGGCCGTGGCCGCCCATTCTCCAGTCGTTGACTAGCAGGTATGCAAGTGCTACTATATTAGGAACTGTTAACTAGAACAGTCTACTAGAGCCGGCTACTGAACTGTTGACCAGAGCTGGCTGCTAGAGCTGTCTACTGGAACTGCATAATTCATGATTAGCGAGGTAGTGTTATGGAAGAGATCCAATTGATTGAACTGAAGCCGGAAGACACCCAAAGAGCATCGGAGCTGGCAGCGACAGCCAGGGAGATTTGGACGGAGCACTATACTCCGATTATTGGCGCGGCGCAGGTAGAATATATGCTTGATAAGTTCCAGAGCGCGGAGGCTATTCTTAGGGATATTTCCTCAAATGGTTACAGATACTTTATTGCCTATAATGGACAAAAGCAGGCCGGCTACTTTGCCATAAAGCCTGATTATGACGCCGGAGGCCTCTTCCTCAGCAAACTATATATTAAGAAAAGCTATCGCGGCCTCGGAATATCGAGGTTGATGCTGGATAAGCAGATACTGATTGCCAAAGAGAATAAGCTGAGCCATATATGGCTTACTGTTAATAAGAATAACAATTCAGTCAAAATATACCGAAAGCTTGGCTTTGAGGTTGTCGAAGAGATGGTAACGGATATTGGCGACGGCTTTGTTATGGATGATTATAGAATGAAACTCACCATTCAGGCATGAATAATGAGGGCCTACCCATAAATTTCGTAAATCCTGCCGGTTCGTGCCCAAATCTACTACCGTCAGCAAGGTTTCTTTCATTGATATTGCTTTCTTGAACCTTTTGCGTTAAGTCTGTTAGATTTTATGCACTGCTATAATTATGATAAAAAGTAAATTATTTTACTAACACCTCTTAATTCATTAGGCTTATAATAAATTATTAAGGCGTTCAACGCACTTGTCAATCATTCAATAATAATAGAGGCTTTATTACTATTGTATTACAAAATGTTAAAAAACAATAAAACAACAGGTATTGGCGAACATTTTACAGAAATAATATGTCGAAATATATATTAATGTATACAAGGCAGAAGACATAAACGAAGGAGAAGATAATGAAGCATTTGTATAATACTGCAATAATAGTAATGTTGTTGCTGGCCTTGCCGCTAACTATGTGTGGTGGCGCAGATACTGCTAAGGAATCAGGTGCCGCTAAGCAAGCCATTATCCTCAGTGATGCAAGCCCTGCTAATGAAGCCGATACCGTCATGGAAGCCGATACCATAAAGGAAGCCAAGCAAATTAGTGAAAATGAAATGCGCGGTCTCTGGGTTGCATCAGTGGTAAATATTGATTACCCTTCCAAAGGCACGACAGACCCTGCCATTCTGAAGGCAGAAGCAATAAAAATACTGGATGATGCTAAAAGCACCGGTTTAAATGCCATTTTTCTTCAGGTCAGGCCAACTGCAGATGCTTTCTATAAATCAGACTATTTTCCATGGTCAAAATACCTGACAGGTACCCAGGGGAAGGCTCCTAATGGAGGCTTTGATCCGCTTGACTTTTGGATTAACGAAGCCCACAAGCGCGGGATTGAGCTGCACGCCTGGATTAATCCTTACAGGATTACTAAGAAAACTGCATCCGAGGCTAAGCCGACTATCAATTCGCTTGTATCATCCCATCCTGCCCGCAAGAATCCGGGATGGGTTGTCAGATATTCCGACAACAACCTCTATTTCGACCCGGGTCTGCCACAGGTTCGTAAGCTGGTTACGGACAGTGTACTCGAGCTGGTCAAAAAATACGATGTTGACGGCATACATTTCGACGATTATTTCTATCCCGGAAAAGACTTTGATGATGCAAAAACCTATGCAAAATATGGCGCCGAGTATAAAGATATCGGACAGTGGCGAAGGGCAAATGTCAACACTCTCATTTCCGATGTCTCGAAGGCAATCAAGGCAGTTGATAAGAATGTTCGTTTTGGTATAAGTCCCCGCGGCATATGGGCCAACAAATCCACAAATTCACTGGGGAGTGATACAAGGGGCTACGAATCCAATTATGAGCAATATGCCGATTCCAGGCAGTGGGTAAAGGATGAGCTTATTGACTATATTACTCCACAGATTTATTGGAACATTGGTTTCTCTATTGCGGATTACAGAAAGCTCCTGATCTGGTGGAAGGATGTCGTGAGCGGAACCTCCGTCGATCTGTACATAGGGCACGCATTATACAAGGCAGGAAATCAAGACACCAAAAGCCCATGGTACGGCGTTGCCGAGATTGAAAGGCAGATGTTTCTGAACAGAGGCTATCCTGAGGTGAAGGGAAGCATTTTTTACAATTATAGCTCCATGGCAAAATATCCTGCTCTCATGTCCACTATAAAGTCGGCTTACGAAAGAATAGACGGCAATGTCTCAGCTACACCGGTCACTGTCTCAAGGCCATCAGATAATATAAAGACAGGCTACAGCCAGTACTACCTGAATGGCTCCTCCGACCCGTTTAAGCCTCTGTACTTGAATGGCAAGCCGGTTGAGAACCGGTCAAGCAAGGGGTATTTCGGTGTTCTGGTCGATTTGGAAAAGGGGACAAACACATTTACGTTTTCGCAGGAGGGCTCTTATGTTACCCGTGTCATAAACAGATCGACAGATTCTGCGCCGCTGCAAAAGATGAGCAAGGCAGAAATAATAGGCTCCTCTACATTCCCCCAATCACAGGAATACAGGGCGCCCGCAGATAAAGTCACCTTGTCCTGTCGTGCGCCAGCAGGCTCGAAGGTGACAGTCAAGATCAACGGGAAAACCTATACAATGAAGACAGCATCGACTCTAGGCGGTCTATACCCTGCCAAATTTACCTACACCTATACAGTTCCTACCTATACCGGCACGCCTCGCAATATTGATTTAGGCACGCCTGTATACACTATGAATTACAATGGTAGGGTCAAAAGCTCTAGTGCACCGGCTAAGATAGGTGTTATAATGAGGGGCTCACCATTTTATGCCGAAATTGCTAAAGAGGATATTGATACCTACGAATCGACAAACACCAGCAAAGGCGCTGCATATGAGCTGCGCAAGGGAATGGTCGACTATGTTACAGAGATGACCGGAGACTTCGCCCGGCTTTCATCAGGCCTCTGGGTTAGGAAAACCAGTATTTCTACCTATAGCTCAAAGGCTCAGCTCAAGCCCTCTGTCAGCAAGGCTATCTACACGACAGGTGTAAAATGGGATACGCTGCGTTTGTACTACCCATCCTCTCTTGCCGCAATTGCTGACCTTAATGGCTCTAAGCTAACGGTCAACATATCAGCAGCCAAGTCCGGGGTGCTGCCCAAGCTTCCCGCTGATGGGCTATTTGAATCAGTCGTATTTGAGCAAAGCGGCAGTCATGGCAAGTATACACTGTCTTTGAAGCCCGACAAAGCTATCGAGGGATACTATATAGAAAAGACCTCAGATGGTATCATATTGCATGTGAAACGGCCGGTCAAAGCTGCTGTCGGCGCTAAGCCCCTCACAGGAATAACCATACTGCTTGACCCGGGCCACGGCGGCGATGATACCGGAGCCATTGGCCCGCTTGGCAGCACATATGCCGAGAAAAGGATTAATCTGAATACTGCTCTAAAGCTGCGTAAGGAGCTGAAAAGTCTTGGTGCAAATGTTATCATGACCAGAACAACAGATGTATCAATTTCTTTGTCTGATAGATTGACTGCATCAAGGAAAGCCCGTCCGGACCTCTTCATCTCCATCCATGCAAACAGCATGGCAGATAATGTAGACATCTCTAAAATCAAGGGCTTTTCAGTATATTATAAAGAGGGCATTTCCAAGCCTGTTTCACAATCCCTCTTGACAAGCGCGGTAAATATAGGCCGTGCAGATAAGGGTGTACGGTGGGCAAACTTCTATGTGGTAAGAGGAACCTGGACCCCCTCTATCCTGCTTGAGCTAGGCTTTGTGCCCAATCCTGAGGAATTTGAGCTGCTCAGCAGTGATGCAGATCAAGCAAGGCTTGCTAAGAGTATGGCCAGCAACATTACGCAATACTTTACTCGCTGATTAGGGCATAAAGGCTGCACATTATATTGCGGGCATAAAGGTTTGTCACTATATATTGTGCGGCCAAGTCTGATTGATGCTACATCGCAAAAGCCTTCTATGAATAGTGTTGAAAAATAAAGTGCTTTAGTGTAAACTTATAACGTTGTAAAGTGACAACGTCGATTTATCTTTGCAATAATACAAATAGAGACACAGGAGGTTTTTCGTGAAAAAGAGAATTATCTTAATTGTATTTACTCTGCTGCTAATCTGTTCACTAGTGCTTTCGGGATGTAGTGGCAAAACGACTCTAAAGATGGCTACCGGTGGCACTACAGGTACATACTACGCTTTCAGCGGTGCTATCTCTCAGGTTCTTTCTTCAAAGATTAGTAATCTGAGCTTTGATGTTCAGTCCACAGGCGCTTCTAAGGCCAACATATACCTTGTTGCCGATAGAGAAGCGGATATTGCAATTGTTCAAAATGATGTTATGTACTATGCAAATCAGGGAACCGACCTTTTTGCCGGCGAAGCAGTTACGGGATTCTCTGCCATGGCCGGGTGTTATGCCGAGGTTGTCCAGATCGTATCCACAAGTGACATTACAGACATTTCTGAACTGAAGGGCAAACGTGTTTCGGTTGGTGATGTTGGATCCGGCTGTGAGTTTAATGCTCATCAGATCCTTGAAGCCTACGGGATAACCTTTGATGACATTGACGTACACAATCTCAGCTTTGGAGACAGCGCTACTGCACTCAAGGATGCCAAGATCGATGCATTTTTCTGCGTCGCAGGCGCTCCCACGACGGCTATTGTTGAGCTGTCCACTTCCAATGAGATTAACATGTTAGAGGTTGACGATGAGCATGCTGCCATATTGGTAGAGAAATATCCGTTCTACACCAAATATGCTGTTCCGGGGAATTCTTACAAGGGTATTAGCGAAGATAAGCAGACGGTGGCTGTTGTTGCTACTTATATAGTCTCCGATGAACTTAAGGAAGATCTGGTCTATGATATGACCAAGGCTCTGTTTGAGAATGCCGATGAGATCGCTAAGGCTCACCCAAAGGGTGCTGAGCTTAATGCTGAATACTCAGTTTCAGGCATATCAATCCCGATTCATCCGGGCGCATTAAAGTATTATAAGGAAATTGGCGTTCGTTAAGGGATGTTGATGTAAATGAAAAACATACTTACGGGGGCCGTACTGGTACTCATAGTTACGTCCTCCGTTTTTCTTTACTGTGTTTTTTCTGTACCGTGTCTCCTTTTGAAGGACGGCGATACAGGCAGGGTACTTGCGAAGTATCCTATGAGTGAAGGAGATGAATTCTCTGTTACATTTATTCACTCAGTTAATAAAAGTCCGGTCACAGACGTATATGAATTGCGCGGCTCCAAGATATTTGTTGTACGGACGATTTATTATTCGTTTGGTGCCGGAGTGCAATCAGAAGTAGGTGAAGAACAGGTTCTGGAATATGGTGATGACGGTTCCATGATAGTCAGCGGTTTTGAACGACAAATGGATAGCCTCTCCTATATTGTGGGCACTGTGTCAGATCACACGCTTTATATTAACAATGAATCTATAAGCCTTCGAGATCTCTGCGGGCGAAATACAACTGTGCATTTCGAATGCGGGCGGAGGCTTTCAGTATAAATATGGTGAATCATTTTATTTGATTTGACCCATTCGAAAAGGAGGATAAGGTATGTCCGAACCTAAGAAAACTATCCAGTCTACAATGGGCGATGTTGAACAGATCGATGTTGATGCTCTCATGGCTGAATACGATCGTGAGTCCAATACAAGACATTACGCAGGCGTCCCAAAGGTAGTAGTAAGGTATATCTTGGCCGCATTTACATTGTTTGTATTTTACATGAATCTCATCAGTACCTGGCCGGAGCAGATTAGAAGAACTTCGTTTGTGGCGCTGATAATATTTATGGCCTTCACGCTCTATCCGGCAAGGAAAAAATCCGCCAAGCGTGTTAATTTCGTGCCATGGTATGACATTGTGCTTGGAGTCGTAGGCGCAGCATGTTTCTTTTATTATACCTTCAATTTTGAAAACATGGCACTGAAGGCTACGCGTATTGGCCAAATGGATGTCATCATCGGTGTTATAGGTATTCTTATAATTGCAGAGGTTTGCAGAAGAGTGGTTGGGCTGCCGATACTGGTGGTTGCCGCCGCCTTCATTATTTATGCACTTGCCAGCAGATATTCAATCACCAGAATTGTCTATACTCTCTTCTATACACTAGACGGTGTCATTGGAACACCCATAGGTGTTTGCTCCACATTTATCGTGCTCTTTATCATCCTTGGGGCTTTTCTTGAAAAAACAAATATAGGAGTCTTCTTTATTGATATTGCCAACTCAATTGCAGGACGTGCGGTCGGCGGCCCGGCTAAGGTTGCCGTTATTTCCAGCGCTCTGGAGGGCATGTATTCGGGCAGCTCGGTTGCAAATACCGTTGGCTCTGGAAGCGTTACCATTCCTGTTATGAAGAAGACCGGATACGATAAGGACTTTGCTGGTGCAGTTGAGGCTGCTGCTTCAACCGGTGGACAAATAATGCCTCCTATTATGGGTGCTGCAGCATTCCTGATGGCTGAGATGACCGAACTGCCTTATTCTGTTATCGCAACCGCAGCCATCTTCCCTGCAATTTTATACTTTTCCGGAATTTTTCTGATGGTACATTTTGAAGCGAAGAAGGTTGGGCTTAAAGGACTCCCCAAGGATTCAATACCCAACTTTTTTAAGCTGCTGCTGACGAAAGGGTACCTATTCATACCAATCATTGTACTCATCGTTACAATGTCCGTAGGATATACCGCTTCGCGTGCTGCTTGTCTGGCGATACTTGCTTCAATTATAGTAAGTATGTTCCGTAAGGATACACGGCTGACGCCAGGGACTTTTGTTGATGCGCTTGAGAATGGTGCAAGGAACACTATTGGTGTTGCTGCAGCCTGTTCTATCGCAGGTATCATTGTGGGAATCGTTTCTCTCACCGGTATTGGTCTGAAGCTTGCCGACGGGCTGCTGATGCTCTCAGGGGGAATTGACATACTGGCGCTCTTCCTGACGATGATTGCCTGTATTATTCTGGGCATGGGCGTTCCTACTACTGCGAATTATGTAATTATGGCGACAATCACGGCGCCGATTATATTAAAGCTGATACCTGGTACGCCAGTACTTGCTGCGCATATGTTTGTCTTCTACTTTGGTATTGTAGCAGATATAACGCCTCCTGTGGCTTTGGCTGCTTATGCCGGCGCCGCGATCTCTGGCGGCAACCCCATCAGGACCGGTGTCATCGCAACCAGGCTTGCAATTGCGGCATTTATTATCCCATACATTTTTGTACTCAACCCGTCTATGCTTCTGATCAACACCTCAATTATGCAGGTGGTTCAAATCATTATCACATCCACTATTGGGATGTTTGCAATATCGGGAGGCCTGGAAGGCTTCATGAAGAAGCACATGCCCTGGTGGCAGAGGATCCTGGCCGTTGGTGCAGGTCTTATGCTGATTGATCCGGGACTGGTAACCGATCTAGTCGGGATTATTATTATTGGCTTTGTGTGCTTCCTACAGTATGTTTTGAAAGACAGTGACAGTAAGAGGACTATTGAAGCTTGAGGAAAAAGTCACTCGCCTAGTCACTTTATTAAACTAAAATCAGATAGGTTGGGGACGGTACTCTTGACTGCTTCTTTTGTGTTAGAAGCAAGCAAGAGAACCGTCCCTTCTATTGTCACTCTCTACCAACTAATCTGTTCAATTATCCATGTGCAAGATTCCCGTCAGCCACATATATAGTAAGCGCTTCGTCACTGCAATGAAAGTTTTCCAAAAAAAGTGTTGACAAATAGCTTCATGTGTTGTATGGTTAATTACATAAGTAACTAACCACATAACTAATGCGGGCTGAGGAGGTGAAAAGCTTGAAACTTGATTTTAATGACGAAAAGGCAATATATCTGCAAATAGCAGACAGCATAGAAAACGATATCATTAAGGATGTCATTGAGGAGGAATCACAGATATTATCCACAAACCAGATGGCAATCCTGTACAAAATTAATCCGGCAACTGCAGGTAAGGGAATCAATATGCTAGTTGACCAGGGTATCCTATACAAGAAGCGAGGGATTGGAATGTTTGTATCAACCGGTGCTAAAGGAATAATAAGGGAAAAAAGAAAATCTGACTTTTATGAAAGGTACATTGCTTCCCTTCTGGAGGAAGCGAGAAACCTGGATATAGGAGTCGATGAGCTAATAAAGATGATTAAAGAAGGAGGGCAAATAAATGAGTGAAGTATTGCTCGAAACAAATATGCTGACAAAAAATTACGGGGATGTTTACGCACTCAAGGATTTCACTGTTAAGCTTGACTGCAACAAGATATATGGCTTCCTGGGGCGAAATGGAGCAGGTAAAACCACATTTTTAAACATTGTATCTTCTAGAATATTCGCAACCGATGGCGAGGTAAAAATCTTTGGCCAGGACAGCTTCAACAGCCAGGAGATACTCTCGAAAATATGCTATATGCCGGAGAAGAATTTGTTTATTGGTACTATGCGCGTTGTCGAGATATTGAAGTCTGCTGCCTTGTTCTATAACGGCTTTGATATGCAATACGCCCAGGAGCTCTGTACAAAATTCGGGCTTCAGACAAAGAAAAAGTACAAGGCTCTCTCCAGAGGCTATGAATCAATACTGCGAATTGTAATTGGTCTTGCCTCCAGGGCATCGCTGACAATATTTGACGAGCCCGTTCTTGGCCTTGACGCTGCTGTGAGGGATATGTTTTACAGAGAATTGATTGAGGATTATACAAATCATCCAAGGTCCTTCATTATTTCAACTCACTTAATCGAGGAGTCCGCCAATATGTTCGAGGAAGTAGTGATCATAAAAGAGGGTTCATTGGTCAAACAGCTTCCTGTTGATGAACTGAAGGAAATGGCTCGATACGTATCAGGTAAAGCAGCATCCGTCGACGAGGCGGTCGCAGGCTTGAATCTTATCCATAGTGAAACGGTCGGAGCTACAAAGATATGCGCCATCTTCGACAGGCTTGATGATGAAAAACTGAAAAAGTTAACAAGAGCTGATTTGGACCTATCTCCGATACCGGTTCAGAAGCTGTTTATCTATCTAACAAGTAATAATTAGGAGGGAAATAACGTGAACAGAGTATCAAAATGCTTATATTTTCAAAACAAAAACATGCTTAAGAACACATTCTTGTATGTATTATACTATACTTTGGCGGTTCTGTTACTAATGCTATTACCAATCATTTTTAAAGGCTTGAGAATAGGCGGCAATGCCTATGGCAAGTCAAACTTCTATCTGCCAGCAGGAATATTTACCTTTGCATACATAGTATCTACATATAAAGAAACATTCAACTATCTGCTCTTGTTCGGGAATACAAGAAAAACCATATTTATATCATCTATCGTCACAAACACTGCCATGTCCTTGCTCCTGGCTGTTATATCGCTCATATCAACTTTTGTGGAAGCTCCCATTGCAAATTGGTTTGGCTATGATAGTATTGGCACTGACCTGCTTGATTTCATTTACCAAAGCAATAGCTGGGCTTCGAAGCTGCTCTTTATTGCAGCCTTCCTTATCCTGTTAGCAGCCTTTTCAATGCTTTATGGAGCTTTATCCTATAAGCTTGGCAAAGTCTTTACTATTGTATTCTGGGTTGCTTTTGGCGTAGCCTTTGTTTCCTTACCAATAGTTGCTGCGAATAGCAAACTTAACTTTATAATTATAGCCATAGACCTATTCTTCTGCTTTGAAGCTTCAAATGGGATCTTGTTGGCTTCGATCAACTTCATCCTATTGGCACTGATTTTTAGCTCCTTGACTTACCTACTTTCACGGCGTCAGCCCCAGGTTGACTAGGACCAGCTGACACTTATAGGGAAGTTAATATTAAACGCGCAGCAGGATAAATGAATAATATTTTACGCAAAGATAGTGGTCTTTGCACAGGCAGAAAATGGTTTAATCGGAGGCAGCGGGTCAGCTCCCCTGCTTCCAAAGGCCATTCCTATTAGCCTTCACAGAGAGCAGTCATCCGCATCAACCAATATCTGCATGTGCTACAATTACTTTCTGTTTATTCTTTACAATGCCCTTGAATAAACAACAATGTCGTCGCGCTTTTCCCACCCAATCGATTCCCAGAATTTATTTCCAGGTTCATTGTCAGCGAAAACAAAAATATGGCACTTGTCAATCCCGGCATCATGCAAATTACGCAGGCTTTCTTCTACCAAGATGCGCCCGATTCCCCTGCCCCTTTGTTCCGGAGCCACTGCTGTATGATAGATATATCCGCGCCTTCCATCCTGCCCGCACAAAATCGTACCAACAATCCTGTTATCTTCTTTATAGCAAAAGCTCAGGCCGGGGTTTTTCAGAAGAAATCTTCTAATGCGTTCTTCCGAGTCAGCCTTGCTGATTCCTATTCCTGGTATACTGCTCCAAAGGCTGATTAATTCATTATAGTCATTCGGATGGATTTCTTCCATACCCGTTTCCTTACTCATCATGGCTCGAGTCCAGTCGGCACAAAAAACAGTGACCGCCTTTCCTCCTAAATATACTCTGTCACCAGCCAGAGAAACCGTGAGAGCTCCACCTCTTCTCGATGCCTGATAAGCAGTCATTGATTGCTTCCCAAGCTTTTTCCCCCAATATGGGCCCAGGCAGCAGTGGCTTGATCCGGTTACGGGATCTTCATCGATTCCTGCGCCCGGAACAAAGAATCGGGAAATAAAATCAAATGCAGGATCATCCGAACGGCTGGTTACAATGACACCACGGGTATCTACTTTTTTAAGGGACAGGTGATCCGGCATTAAATTTCGTACAAGGTCCTCGTTTTCTACCTCAACAATGTAATCCATACGATTGCGTCCGGTATATATAAAGGGCACACCCAAGGCTTTTTTTAAATCCTCCGGCGCATCCACCCGAGACTCCACCTCCGCTGGGAAATCGAGCAGGATACAATCACCGTTCTTTTTGGCCGAAAGTCTTCCGCTCTTAGTATGGAACACAGCCTCCCGGTCTTGTTCCAGTTCACCGGTCTCCCACAGAATATGTGCACTTGCAAGTGTTGCATGCCCACACAGATCGATCTCAACCTCCGGTGTAAACCACCTCAGATTATAACCGCCTCCTTGCTTTAACAAAAATGCCGTCTCCGCTAAATTCATCTCCGACGCAATGTTTTGCATCCACTTGTCATCAGCTGCCTCCTTCAGGATGCAGACCCCCGCCGGATTCCCGCAGAATGGCCTATCCGTAAACGCATCAACCTGATAAATCTTCATAGCCTTCATAGCCTTCGCAGCCCTCCTTATTAGCTCCGCCCTGCTGTATACTCTATCCTCTATATTCAATGAGCGCCTGCGTAAATTGTACGCCAAACCGCGTTTTTGCAAAGCAAAATGCGCTGCGGGTGCTTTAGCCTTTCTTACGCATTTGTGTATATCGCGCCGCTGGCATTTGATAAATTAATTTCTGCCCAATAGCACGTTTCCCAGCTCCTCTACCGATTTTACAACCAATGTAGCCCCAGCCTCGTCAAGCTCCTCATAGCTACCATAACCGTATAGCACACCAATGCTGTCGATGCCCGCTTCCTTCGCCCCAATAATGTCATGCCTCCGGTCGCCAATCATGATGACCTTGCTTAAGTGCGCAATATCTGCTTTGTCTAAAGCATAGCTAATAACTTCTCCCTTATCGACCCTGGTGCCATCAAGCTCACTGCCACATACCAGGTCAAAATACCGCATCATGTCGAAATGCTCCAGTATCCTGTCTGCAAATACCTTCGGCTTAGAGGTGGCGACAATCATACGCCTTCCGATCCTCGACAAGCAATCGAGTAAGCCTCCTATTCCCTGATATGGCTCATTTTCAAAGATACCTATATCCCTAAAATATTCCCTGTACTTCTCTACACCTATTTGCGCCTGCTCCTCGGTGAAACCATAATACTTCATAAAGGACTGCGTCAGCGGCGGCCCGATAAATCTGTAATGCTCCTTGAGGCTCTCGGTATGTATACCAAAGTAGTCAAGCGCAAACTTTACAGACTTTGTAATACCGACTCCCGGATCGGTCAAGGTACCGTCCAAATCAAACATAAGCACTTCTTTGTGCTGCATCCTAATGCCACTTTGCATGTCCGCTCACATTTCCCTTTTCATCTTTTTTCACTTTCATATAACCATTCTACCCCAGCAGCTTGCATCATACAAATATAACTTCAGTATCTGGTGTGAGCCCTTCAAGAATATAAAAGAAGGTATGCCGGTATATATGTCTTTGCTGATCACAATGCCTGTTATCGGTCAATTCCCGGGAAATACATTAATGATTAGCTCATTCATCTTCCTCTCACTATCCCTAATCTGGCCGCTAATACTTGATTTCAAGCCCTCCAGCTTCCCAATAACACCATTGATTTTTCCGTGGAGACTTCTTATCTGCTCTTTATTACCCCGAATCTGATCACGAACCCTCATGTCCGTAAATATGTTGTCAAACCAGAAGTCAATCGCCCTTGTGCTGGAATCAATCTGTGACGGGAAAAAATCAGCGGACAAATTGATATCCTTAAGCTCCTTCTGCAAATCTCTTATTTGCGAGCTGAGTGCATCAAAATATGATTGCGCACTATCAATATGGTCGTACTTTGCTAAGTGGCCTATTATCCCACTTTTAAACCACATATCATAGGTTGCCCAGTTCTCAGCGCTATCGAGCGACTCTTTTGCCCTGCGCGCAGTGTCGAGTGCTTTCGTTGCGGCTCGCAAGGCTTCTTGGGTCTCTGTAAGCTGTTTAAGAAGATAATCCTGGTGAGCCTCCAGCTTCCTGTACTCCTCAGATGCTTCACCAGTAATCCGGGACTTAATGAGCTCTTCACGCCTTTGCAGTTCATCCTCAAAAGTTCGCTTATCCCGCGTCAGGTCAGCAATGCGATTGCTTAGCTCACCCCGTTCTTTTTTCAACTCCTCCATCCTGTGAACGGCTGCATCATATTCCATCTTTGCCTGAAGCATTTCCTGAGTCTCCTTATCGACCCTGTCCTCATATTTGCCGACTAGCTTCAATATTGTTGTCGACAGGGAGTCCTTTTGTATCTTCTCCACATCCAATGATTCTGCTTCATATTTTTTCAATAAGGAGACGACTTGGTCATCAGCCTCATTAATCAACCCTTTTAGCTTTTGAAGGCGTTCCTGCAGCACAGGCAGCCCAGCCAATTTGTTTTTTAGCTCAAGCAAACTCTTTTTATCCATAGATACCTCTCCCAGAATATAAAAATTGAATACCTATATCATACGGTATTCAATCCCTGTTTGTCTCTATTTATACTATTTTTTTCAAGCCTATATGAGCTCCTCCAAAATCTTGCCCGAAGCCTTCCTCATTTCAAGCCCCGCATCATTCAATGTTTTTGTTATCTTCTCATACTCAACAGGCCTTCTAATCGTCATTTTTGTTGTCTTTGCAAGGTCATCGTTGGTCATGACAAAATATCGTATGATTTTATACTGAGGAAGAGACTTGTTTATTTCTTTTATAGCCGCACCAAAGCGCAATGCCAGCTCACTTTCGGAAAACATTCCCGCTCCTTTGAGAGAACCGTCCCCTTTCACCGGGGAACCGTCATCTTTCTTGAGAGAAACGTCCCCCTCCCTTTCACCGGTCAAGCTTTCCCAGTCGATTACCAGCTTGGCACACACCTGAATGTCTCCGTCAGCCGCCTTGTTCCCCCAGGCAAAGGAATCCTTAACCCCAGGGATATTATTGAGCAGCACCTCATACTCCTCTGGGAAGGCCTTTTTGCCATTGGTAAATACAATCATTGATTTGGCACGGCCGGTGATCCTCAATAATCCCTTTTCGTCAATAATGCCAAGATCGCCGGTCCTGAACCAGCCCTCCTGGTCGATAGCCTCCGCCGTTGCCCTCGGGTCCTCAAAATATCCCAGCATTACATTGTCGCCACGGGCGATTATTTCACCCATCCCATTCTCATCAGGAGCATCAATTGCCACTTCGATTCCTGCCAAAGGATATCCTACTGTGCCCGGTATATTAACAAAATCGTTGGATGCAGATATGACCGGGGAGGTCTCAGTAAGTCCATAGCCCTCCAGCATTATAAGCCCCATCTTCTCAAATCCTTTAATAACCGCCGGATCCAGCGCAGCTGCACCTGAAACGGCAAGCCTCAAGCCGGGGCCCAGCTTTTCAAACACACTTTTAAATATCTTGCGCCTTAAGTCAATGCCAAAGATTCGCAATAACTCCGATACACCGGTGAGTATACCGATTAATTTTGCCTTACCGGACTTCTCAATGCCTTCCTGTAGTTTTCTATACATGGATTCCAGTATGGCCGGAACCGCAACAAGTATTGTCACACCATATTCTCGCAGGTTCTGAGCAATGAACCTTATACCATCACAGTAGGCAATGCAGACTCCGCTGTGGACCATAAACAGTAGTCCAATCGTATTTTCAAAGGTATGATGAAGCGGAAGCAGCGAAAGATGAACATCTCCCGGTCCCGCCATTATAATCGTTGATATACTGGCAACATTGCTTACGACATTAGCTTGAGACAGCATTACCCCCTTAGATATGCTGGTCGTACCCGATGTAAATAGCAGGATGGACATTTTATTCCTGTCTATCTGCGCATTTGTAAATGAAATGTCCCCGGCTTCTACCATTGCTCTTCCCCGGGCAATAAGCTCCGGCAGGCATAAAAAACGCGGATCCGCAGATGGTAGTTCTTCCACTTTATCCATGCATATATAGTATTTCATATCCTTGGAGGACTGAGCCATCGAAATCATCATCTCATGAAAAGCTGAACTATAAAAGATAGCCTCAATTCCGCCTCTCTCGGACAGATACTCCACCTCGTTGCGGGGAAGATATTTGTCAAGGGGAACTACAACTCCCGTCCCATTAGTGACCGCAAAATAGCATACTCCCCATTCATACCTGTTCTCGCTGATAATTGCAATTTTAGCATCCTTTAGACCCATTGATATGAGCATAGTGCCCAGAGAGTCAATATCGCTGTCAAATTCAGTATAAGTTTTCCCTATGATCCTTCCTCCACTATCCTTAAACCTGAAGCCAACAGCATCCCCATATTTTAGAGCGCTCTTCTTCACCAACTCCCTAAGGTCCTTGACAGGCCTGGGCTCATAGTACCCCAAACCGCTTACTATTCTTCTTCCGCCCTTTTCAGTTATGTCAATTCCTTTCTTCATACTACTCCCTCCATTATCCATATCATCCTATTTTAAGATATGAATTATTACCTGGTATTATCACCTGATTATAATTTTACAGGGCAATAGTCTAGTTTTCAAGGGTAAATATTTCCTTTTTGCTGCTCTATGAGTAAAAATTATCGAGCTTCGTTTGTGCAGAATTACAAAAAAGTAGTCCGCTAAAAGCAAGGAAAGACCGGCTACAAAATCAATACACCCCATAATATTTCAACAATATTAAGATATTTTTATTATTTACATATTGACAATATTGTATGTCGTACAGTATAATATGCTCGAGGTGATGAAATGGAATCCATAGAGGAATTAATAAACTCTCTTATAGTGGAGCTCAGAAGAGGAACCCTGATCATATCTGTGCTTAGTCAGCTTAACAGCCCTGAATATGGCTATTCCCTCGTTCAGAAGCTGGAGGATAAAAATGCACCAATTGATGCCGGAACCTTGTATCCCCTGCTTCGAAGGCTTGAAAAGCAGGAGCTTTTGACCAGCGAGTGGGATACCAGCGAAAGCCGCCCGCGCAAGTATTACCTGCTTAGCGACGCGGGGAAGATGGTATATCAGCGGTTGAAGGATGAATGGGGCAACCTGTCAAATCAACTAAATGCCTTAATTATGGAGGATGAATAATATGAGTGAAATGAATTTATTCGAACGCTATCTGAATGCTGTGGCAGAGCGCCTGCCCGAAAAGACAAGAGAGGATGTAAAAAGAGAGCTAAGGGCAAACATAGAGGATATGCTGCCTGAATCTCCCACACAAGAGGACATCCGCGAGGTGCTCGAAAAGCTGGGCGACCCGGCAAGGCTTGCCGACGAATACCGTCAAACGAAAAGATATCTAATCGGGCCAAACCTCTATGATAGATATATTTCCATACTCAAGCTTGTGATTGGGATTGCGATAATCGTCTTTTCCTTCATCGGAGTTTTACAGCAAATTGTCAACCCGGCCGAATCAATTGCTACAGCTCCTGTTGACTTTATTACAGGCTTCATCACAAGCATACTGGGTACGGCAATCGACGGCGCCATACAAGCTTTTATGTGGGTCACAATAGTTTTTGCATGCCTTGAGCGGGGAGGACTTGGCGAAGGTAAGCTTTCATTCGGCAAAAAGAATTGGACTGCAGATGATCTTCTGTCATCCGACGATGCCGCCAAAAGTAAAATAAGCCGCGGTGAAACCGTAGTAGGTTTGGTTTTTTCAATTATTTTTGCAGCGATATTGATCTTTCAACCACAGCTCTTTGGCTGGTACGAAAAGGGCGAGTCCGGCATTGTTAATGTCACATCCTTTTTCAATATAGATCGTCTCCAAGCCTATATTATAGCCATCATCGTGCTGACTGCCCTGCAATTTATCCTGTCCATATACATGTTTATCGTAATGCGCTGGAACCTGCCGCTTGCAATAGCAAATACCCTGCATAATATTGCTTCATGCCTGTTAGTTTTCTTTATGCTCAAGGATCATGCAATAGTCAATCCGCAGATAATTTCTCGTTTTGCAGATGCGATTAATAGGCCTCTGGCTGATGTTACAATGTCACTTAGCAACTTTCTTTCAGCAATGGTCGTATTATTCATCATATTCTATGCAATCGATAGCATCATGGGCTTTGTTAAGAGCCGCAGTATCAAGCTGCCACCGATGAAATCGGAGCAATAAGAATAGTCATAACCCTTCCTATCAACGACTCATAATTTAAGGGGGACGCTTCTCAAATAAGTTGAGAAGCGTCCCCCGGTTTCCAGACCTACAATTTCATCTTAGCTATAGCTAGTATTTGAACTTAGCAACGCTTTCCTGCATCTCACTTGCCAGCTGCGCCAATGCTTCGCTGGCATCTGATATTTCCGCCATAGATGCCGTTTGCTCCTCCACAGATGCCGATGCTTGCTGTGTGCCAGCTGCGTTCTCTTCAGATATTGATGACAAGTGCTCAACAACCTGAATAACCTGGTCTCTTTCAATCTCCATTTGCTTGTCAATCTTATCAAGCACATCTGCTAGCCCTCTTATCTCTTCAATAGAACTGGCAATTCCTTCGAACTTATGATTTGTAACATTAACACTATTGCTTTGCAATTCTACAGTATGTTCAAGCTTGTTAATTTGCTCAACGGCGACTTTTGTTTCTGAAACTAATTCTCTAATAATGACTGAAATCTCATCTGTGAAGCTGTTAGATTGTTCTGCCAGCTTTCTGATTTCATCTGCTACCACAGCGAAGCCTTTTCCCGATTCGCCAGCGCGAGCAGCTTCAATTGCGGCATTGAGTGCTAAAAGATTAGTCTGAGCTGCTATGCTCTTAATCATCTCACTTGCACTTGCAATTTTATCTACTCCTTCATTGGTGTTTAAAATGATATTGTATATGTCCTTGCTTGCCTGACTGCTATCTTCAGTTTTCTGTACAAGATCATTTACAATGACTATCCCTTCATCCTTCAGAATATTTATTCTATTTGCAGCTTCACTCAAATTCTTTACACCGTTAATATTATCTTGAATTTTTTTACCTAATGCGTCGACAGTCTCAGCACCCTTCTCCGCCTCCTTGGCTTGCTCCGTTGCCCCCTGTGCAATATCCTCTATTACCTTTGCCACCTCATCTGAGGCAAGAGTGGACTGCTGTGCTGTCGAGGTCAGCTCCTCTGCCGAGGATGCAACCTGTTGGGAGGTATTGGTTACATCTCCAATTAGGCTAACAAGATTTTTTTGCATAGACATCAGTGATCTACCTATATTGCCGATTTCATCTTTTCTCATTGAGTACACGTTTGCTTTGCCGTTTTCATCAGTCCTCAGGTCATAGCCAGCCATTCTTTCGATAATTGCCGAGTACTCAACAATTGGCCTCGATATGGAGTTCCCAAAATAGAATGCCACTACCATACCTAAAATCATGAAGACAGCAACGCCTATTATTATAGCTATCCTTGCTTGCTTCAGACCCGCTAAAACATCATCTCTATAGGCACCGACAGCCAATGTCCAGCCTGTACTCTCCATGGGCTCAACTCCCATTAGCCTTCTGGCACCTAAAAACTCAAAATCTATGATTCCACTATTGCCGGCTCCTATCCTCTGTATTTCATCGGCCAGCCCTTTGGTATCCTCATCGGCGAAAATGTTCTTTTGCTCCATCACATATTCCCTATTCTGATGGGCGTATATTGTTCCGTCCTTACCAAGAATAAAAGCATAGCCTCTTTCTCCAAAGCCCATTTGATCTGTAATTTCAGTCAAAGCCGTCCCATCACTTCTGGCAATTAGTGCTCCAACAACTTTACCATTTTCTTCAATAGGCGTAGCTAACATAACAACGGCTTGGTTTGTTACCTTTGAAATCAACACATCCGAAATATTTGTGTTACCCTGCAAAGCCTCCTTTATGTAAACTCTTTCACTTAGGTCCGCTGTGCTGTCATCCGAAACATAGCGGACTTTTCCATCAAGGCCTACAACACCAATTTCTAAGAATCCCAATCTCGATACATCGGACATCAAAGAATTCTTTTGCGTTTCCCAATTCATGCTTTTTGTCGTCGAACGGTTCGCCAGTTCCTGTAAAACACTCAAGTCTCGAGCAATGGAAGCATCAACAATCTTTACACCATCCTTTGCGGAATTACGAAGAGTTTCATCAATATTATCCTGAATCGCATTATTACTCAGCAAAATTCCCACTAACCCTATGCTGACTGAAACAACTAGAACAAGTGCACTTACTATTAGGGCAGTTCTCTTCGATAAACTCATTTGGTAACACTTCCTTTCGTAGTTTTTTGCACTTTCTGTTAATGCTAATACTTTACCACTTTTCGCGATTTTATAACAAAATTTCTCTTTATTCGACAATATCCTTCATAAAACGACCTGCTATTTGCATGTAGTAAATAGCTACTACTTCACCTGTAGTAATGAGGATGTTTGACTACATGTAAGTGGCGTCAGTAGGTCTCAAGGCTTATATTTATGGGTATAGGGTCAAATCACTCTATACCCGAATATTTTTCAAAGAAGCTTTTTTATAACAAGAATGATTATAACTGATTTTTATCTTTTTATATCTCAGAGTATGCTGTAAAATATTAGACATATGATTTAATTGAGGAGGCTTATTTAATGTTGAATGTTAAGCATAAAGGCTATGTAATAAGGAACTATTCAATAGAGGATGCTGATAAGATAGGAAATTTTGATAAGGTTTTAGAGTTGTCTTACAGATACAATGGTGATTTCAAATTAGAAAATATTTTTTGTGCTGTCAATGCACTGGGAGACATTTTGGAAGTTGGACATTTAGAACCTCATGATACTTGGGCTTTGATTACAAAGGAGGACATTCCTTCTGATTATATATATAAGCTGTGGTTGGGCATATCAGTCAATCTAGAATTTGAACCACCAGAAAGTGTGAGAGATGGGTTACTGGAAGCATTATTAATGAGAGCCAATGAACTAAAGAAAATGCATCAAGGTAAAAAAATCAGGCTTATCAAGTACATTGCATCTGAGGATAATGCAGAAATTGACTACTTCCTTTCTAAAGGTTTTGCAGCATATAGCAATAATTTAGTAATGAAAAGGGATTTGACTGATGAAATTCCTGATGTTCCAAATGTAGAAGGTATTAATGTGATTAACTGGAAAATGGCTACAGAAGAGGAGAAAAAGCAGTATCTTGAAGCTGATGCAAAATCAAATTCAGGAGTATGCTGGAGTCTGAACCAATTAACATGGTACTCATTTAGTCCTGAGTGGGATACTTTCACAGCCTTCTCAGGGGATAAGGTGGTTGGCAGTACAATGACTTGGATGATAACAGATGAGAGAAGTGCTACAGAAAACATATTTGTTATCCCTGAATGGAGAAAAAAGGGTGTTGCAAAATTAGTTATTACAAAAGCTCTAAAATTCCTTAAAAATAGAGGTAAAAAAATAGCCACCCTCTGTGTGTTTGGAGATAATAAGCCAGCAATTGCATTATATAAGTCTTTGGGGTATAAAATGTATTTTACCAATATTGAGTTTGGATTTGACTTATAATCTGAGTGCTCAAAAATGATACATAATTGTTTTTAAGCTTGAGATGTGAGAATATTTGTGGTATCCTTTTTAAGTAATATTTAACATTCAGAATGTTTAGGAGGGGTTCTTATGAAAACTATGCAGATGTCTATTCACAAGCAAAGACCACAAAAATTTATGTCAGGGATGCTCTGCTTAGAACCTGATTTCATAAGATAACCTAAAGTTTATCTATATAAATCACAATAATGTTTTTCATATATTAACACATTCTTGTTATGATATTCTTCATTGAAGTTATTTTATGATTAAGGTAAAATTGCTATTACTTTGTGTAAATAGACTGCTTGCAGGCATTGCTTGTAATGCAGTTTCTTTATGGGATAAAACCTGTAATAGTGGTCTTTGCTTCATCTAAATTTAGGAGGAGCAAAGATATGAGATATTTGAAGGCAAAGAATGTGTTGCCTGAAGATGTGATAAGTATTATTCAGCAATTTGTTGATGGTGAGTTTGTATATATACCAAGAAAATCTGGAGAACAGAGGTCTTGGGGAGAAAAAAGTGGTACAAAAGATAGCCTGGAGGAAAGAAATAATCAGATATTTAGAGAATACATGAATGGTACAACAGTTGCTGACTTATCCCAGAGTTACTATCTTTCTGAGCAAAGTATTAGGAGGATAATAAGTCAAGGGAAGTCACAATGTTTGAGTTCTTTACATAGTCATTTGTGAAATAGAAATACCAATGCACCTGTGTTACAGTTAATGTATGGTTGCTTTGAATGAATAATGTAAAGAGGGGATTGAAATTAATGGCAACAAAAGCACATAGAGGTAAGACACTACTCAAATTACCATCACATGGCAGAGGGACTTGTCCTGTATGCAAAACTACAAGAATAAAAGTTTTATATGAAATTGTTACAGGTGATGGGAACAAATTAAAGGTATGCAAAAGATGCCAAAACAAAAAAGTTGCATCAGCAGGTAATCTTTAATTCAAGGGACAGCTAAAAAAGCTGTCTTTTTAATTGTACGCCAAACCGCGTTTTTGCAAAGCAAAATACGCTGCTGGCACTTTAGCGCTTTCCTTATGCGTTTTGTGTGTATCGCGCTGCGAGCATTTGATAAAAATAATCGTAACCCTTCTTATCGACAACTCATAAATTATATTGTGAAGCCAATTCATTATTTTCGTGAGGAGGATAAGTAATGTATGATAATTATCGTGATGGCATGCAAATGATGCCGACACAAAGCCAACTCAACCCGATGGCCGCATTGCCTGCGCAGAATATAAATCCGATGGGAACTATGCCTATGCAGAACATAAATCCGATGGGAACTATGCCTATGCAGAACATAAATCCGATGGGAACTATGCCTATGCAGAACATAAACCCGATGGGGACTATGCCAATGCAGAACATAAATCCGATGGGGACCATGCCAATGCAGAACATAAACCCGATGGGGACTATGCCCATGCACAATATGTGTAACCCAATGGGGACAATGCCTATGCAGAATATGTGCAACCCGATGGGGACTATGCCAATGCAGGGTATGAACCCAATGTCCGTAATGTCTGAGGATGAGCTTGAGAACATGTATCCTGAAACATACAATTTGATAAGCCCTGTAGTTGAGAATGCCTGCGACAATTGGATGGGGAAATTCGGAGAAAAATGCCCATCAAATACTGAGCTCGAATCAATGGTTGAGGATATATACAAAAAGGTGGAGCCGAATGTTGAAGCCGCGGTCAAGAAAAGTCAAGTTGCTGAGGAGAGACAATTCTTTGGAGGAGGCAGACGTATTTTGAGAGACTTTATCACAGCCTTGCTATTAACCAGCCTAATACGCAGAAGAAGACGTCCATTTTTCGGGTTTCCGGGCTTTGGCGGCGGTTTCTTCGGCGGTTTCTAGCAAGAGCAAAGAAAAGTGAAATTCGGCTATGCAGGACACAAGAATAAGCTTGACAGTAGGTAAGTCAAATATGATGACTTACCTCTCTTTTTTTGGCTTTTGCACACCCGTCTATTTCCCCATTATCGATTGACAAAGCCGGTTAATCATTATCCTGAAAATAAGACAGCATCAATTCTCTTCTATTGTAAAACGCTCTAAGATAAGTCTTGCTAAGCCCATTTCTATTGTATCCGGCACTTCCCCGCTGATATATGGAAAGTGCTACATCCCGTTGGGCATTACCCTCCAGATCCCTAACCCGTTCATCCATCAGAATCCAGCTGTAAATCCTTGTACCCCAGTTGATATTGACTGCGCCATCCAAAGGAGCGTTGGGGGTGTTTAGCGTCTCAGATAAGCTTTCCCAATGAATCTTGCTGATCTGAAAATATCCCTGATACCTGCCGCTGGTGCTTTTGCACTTTTCGTCAAAGTTGCTCTCCAGAGCTATTAGAGCAAGCATATCAATGTAGTCCAGCTCTCTTTCCTTGCAGTAGTCCCAAAGTAGCTTCTGATGCTCCTTTTTCATAGGTATTTGAGAGCGGTACCATTGGCGTTCATCAAACTCCCTATTTATTCTTACGGCATCATTTGCTGCCTCCAAAGACATGGCAGCCAAACCACCAGCTGTTCCATCCCACTGTTCCACAGTATCAACTTCCTGTACATATGCAGCTACTTCATCGGAAGTAACAGCCTGCAAGGCATCCGATGTCATTAGTGCAATTGACGGATTCCCCAGTACCGAGCCTGCCGCAAAAAAAGCTGCTGCAGCAATTCCGATTACCTCTTCCAAAATAGGCATTTCATCCTCCTAAGAATATCTTTATATCTATAATACTTATGTCTATCCCTTAATCTTTTTTCTACCGCTAAATCGTCTTCTTGCCATAGGCCTTATATTAGACCTCTCAATATTGACCTTCCTGCCCTTTAGCTTAAAATCCTTCATTGAGTCAAGCACTTTACGGGCATACTCCTTGGGTACCTCCACAAATGTGTAGTTATCATAAATATTTATAGCGCCAATCATCTTTCCGGGAAGGCCTGAGGTGGATGCAATACTCTGCACAACATTTCCCGGCTGAATCTTATCCTTTCTTCCCATATTGATAAACAGCCTTACATAGCCTTCCTCTGCGCCTGTATCCTCATCATCCGGCGGAAAATCAATACACTCGGCAATAGGGCTATCGCTCTTACCATCACTGCCGCCTGGATCAGCGACCATCTTTAGCATGGCTGCCGCAAAATCAATCGGACTGACAATATGTCCCTCATCATCTGAAGTATTCATATCCTCAATAGTTCTTTCCATGAAATCAGCATATTTTGATAATCCACCTTCGGCGATAATCTTTTTCACGCTTTGCATTACCTTATTCATTTTATTCTCTTCGACATCCATAAGCGTAGGTGGCTTTATAGGCTTTATGACGGATTTTGTGAACCTTTGGATATCCTTTATCTGATTAATTTCACGTCCAACTACGAAAGAATAAGCTTTTCCTGTCTTCCCTGCCCTGCCTGTCCTTCCAATCCTGTGGACATAATACTCATCGTCACCGGGCAGGTCATAGTTGAAAACAGCCTCCACATCATCCACATCAATGCCTCTTGCTGCCACATCCGTGGCAATCAGAATGTCGAACTGCCTCTTTCTGAATTTCGCCATCACCCTGTCTCTTTGATCCTGCTTCAAATCACCATGGAGTGCTTCGGCGGCATAGCCTCTGGACTGAAGCTCACTTGCCAGATTGTCGACCCTTTTCTTTGTATTGCAAAACACAAGCGCCAGCTTTATGTCGTTAGCGTCAATAATTCTGGAAAGTATCTCGGACTTGGACGAGCTTCCAACCATCAGGTAGTATTGTTCAATGCTTGGAACCGTCAGTTCCTTATGTGTTACCTTCACATATATCGGGGACCTTTGATATCTATTTGTCAAATCCATTATTCCCTTGGGCATCGTAGCAGAAAAAAGAATTGTCTGCCTTTCTTCCGGGACCTCCCTAAGGATTGTGTCAATATCCTCGCGGAATCCCATATTAAGCATCTCGTCCGCCTCGTCCAGAATAATCATTCTAAGGTTTGCTAATTTCAGCGTATGACGCCTCATGTGATCCATTACCCTGCCCGGCGTGCCAATAATAATCTGTGGGCGGTTCTTAAGTGCGCGAATCTGTCGGTCAATTGGCTGTCCCCCATAGATGGGCAGAATGCGAACACCGCTTTTATACTTTGATATGGCTTTTAACTCCTCGGAGGATTGTATAGCCAGCTCCCTTGTGGGAGAGAGGACCAAAACCTGAATGTTCTCTGATTCGGTATCAAGCATGCTAATGGCCGGAATACCGAATGCACACGTTTTGCCTGTGCCTGTCTGAGCCTGACCGATGATGTCCTTTCCATCTAAAATAAAAGGAATTGCCTGAGCCTGTATGGGCGTTGCCTCTTCAAATCCAAGGCTGTCAATTCCCCTTTGTATTTCTTCGTCAATGTTAAACCTGTTAAATTTCATATAATCTGCTGTATCTCCTTCTTCTCATTTGCCAATAGTTTCAGCAATTAGTGTTAATTATATAGTTTTCTTTGCTAAATGAAAAGAACTATCGGCGAAAGCACATTCAATGAGCGCTTGTGCGAAATGTGCATCATAGGATCTTAGACAGCTTTATTGACACTTCTGCCTGTAGTAGCCTTTCCGCCCTTATAGGCGGAAGCCAGGGCAGCCCTCTTCTTTTCAGCCGATTCAATGGCAGGATTGCTCCTTTGCGCTGCGGTAGTGGTTCTGGTTACCCCGCCAGCTACATAGACTCTTCCACACTCCGGACATGTAGCTGTGCTTAGAGATACACTCTGGGAAATAACTCGTCTTCCTTCCACTTTTGCCTTGCCCTGTTCTCGCATCACATGCTCCTGCTCATGACTCCTTATAACAGCCCATGAGCTGGCAGGATCAACGTGGCCGGGAGCCTTGAAGGAGACGCCTGGATCATCGGAGCCATCCTGATAGGTACGGTTTTTGCAGGTTTCGCATTCAATCGCTCCCATGCGCTTGAGCATTTGCATATCTGCAGTACCGGCTGTTCTCCCAGCAGCAGCTCCGGCTCCGGTCATTTCGCCCGGCCCGGACATCCTGCCTGATGCTCCGGTACCCGCTATATCAGCTGTGGCTGTAGCCGGGGCCGCCACCCCACCCACACCAGTCTGAATTGGCACAGGTGAAACATTGGCAGGGCCATACGCATAGCCATATCCTGAATAACCATTATAGGACCCATATCCATTTAATCCTATCCCTGAAACGCTCACCTTCGTACCTCCGAAAAATATCTGCACATATCATGTTCAAATATTTGTCACTGTGCAATTCATTTATTACCTTCTTTATAACATTATTATACACCTAATAAGCAACAGTTTCCATATGATTGTTACAACTGGTTATTTGTTGTTTTATCTTGGACTTTTGTGGGAAATAAAAACAATAAGTACTACCCTACGAGTGTTAACTTTTAAAAGAATTATGTCGAATAATATCATATCCAACTAGAAAGTGATTTCATAAAACTAAAAGGGGGCTTTCAAAGAAAAATAATTGTAACTAAAACATACAAATGCTGAAAAAATAAACAAACTAGATTTTGTAGCAGAAAACATTTTTTATATGGAGGTCTTTATTATGAAACTAAAGTGGAAGCTAGCCATCCCAATAACTGTGATGATTGTTATTATGCTGTTAATGATCAATGGCATATCTATAACAGGGATTTCAACTATAATTACAACGAATATTGCCAATGAATTGAAAAATAGCAGCAACCTCGGCTTTGCCTTGTTGGATGCCAAATATCCCGGAGATTGGCTTGTTGAGGGAGATAACCTGCTCAAGGGATCTGCCGTTTTGAATGATGACACATATATTGTTGATTTAGTCAAAAACGATACCGGTATTGCTTCCACAATCTTTAGAGGAGATACAAGAATCACAACAAGCATAGTTAATGAAAATGGAGAAAGAATCGTCGGGACGCAGGCCAATCCTGAGGTGATTGAGGCGGTTATTTCAAATGGCGGTATTTTTGAAGGCGAAACGACAATAAATGGCACTCTATATCGTACACTTTACACACCGATAAAGGATAGTAGCGGAGCAACAGTGGGTATGTGGTTTGTCGGAACTGAAAATGAATCATCCCAAAGTAAAATAAACTCAGTAATTATCCAAATCTCCCTTTTTGCTCTTGTTATACTTGCCTTAGGCATAGTCTTTGCTATTCTGACCGGCAATGCTTTTGCCAAATCACTGAATGGGCTAAGCAGCAATATAGATGTCATAGCCTCCGGCGATTTTACAATGGATGTGTCCGACAAATTTACTAGCAGGAAGGATGAAATCGGGGGTATAGCAAAAGCTGTTGAACAAATGCGGATATCTATCAGGGATATCATCATGAGTATTATTAGTGAGACAAGAAATATGGAAGACACTATAGTAAAGACGGTTTACGAAGTAGATCAGCTACATTTGGACATCGAGGACATATCTGCAACCACGCAACAGCTGGCAGCGGGTATGGAAGAGACAGCCGCTGGGGCTGAGGAGATGAACGCCACTTCTCGAGAAATCGAAAATATGATTCAAGATGTTGCAGTTAAGGCAGGCGATGGCATGGACGCAGCAAGGGAGATCAAGCTGCGGGCAGAGGATCTGAAAGCCGGTGCAGAGGAGTCCAGAAATAATGCCCACTCCGTATATGATAAAACCAATGTAAGTCTCAGGCTTTCAATTGAAAAGGCTAAATCAATAGAGCAAATTCAGCAGCTTACAGATGCCATTTTGGCAATTTCCTCCCAAACAAACCTGTTGGCACTAAATGCAGCTATAGAAGCAGCCCGTGCAGGTGAGTTTGGAAAAGGCTTTGCCGTTGTTGCAGATGAAATCAGGAAGCTGGCAGAGGATTCAAAGGTAACCGCAGGTCAAATACAGACTGTCGTAAAGGAAGTCATGGAATCTGTTGATAAGCTTGTAACGGACTCGAGTAGCATTCTACAGTTCGTAGATGGTCAGGTAATAGAAGACTATGACATGTTAGTTAAGACAGGCGAACAATACAGTTCAGATGCAGATTACATCAATGGATTAATGGCGAACTTTGAAGAAACATCGAGGAACTTGAATAATTCAATTGCAAATATGCTTAAGGCCATCGACGAGGTCACGGCAGCTGCAAACGAGGGTGCCGAAGGAGCTTCAAACATAGCTGAAAAAACTGAATCCGGTGTTAATAAAGCAAACGAAGTAGTTAATTTGGCTAGTGAAACCCAGGACAGTACCGAGCGCCTGGCTGATAGGGTTAAGCAGTTCAATATATAAATACCTTATCAACCTTTGATGGCGTTTTACGCGGCATAAGCCTTACAAACGTGATTTGAAATCTTCATAACCAAATCTTTTTGTTATCCTCAAGCCCTCTGTTGTACTATAAAGTGCAATAGAGGGCAGATTTATGCCATTGAAGGTGTTGTTCTTCACCATGGTATAATGGGCCATATCGCAGAAAACCACCCTGTCTCCGGGCTTTAGCGGCTCCCTGAAGGAATAATCACCTATTACATCACCGGCAAGACAGGTATTTCCCCCAAGTCTATAGGTGTACTTATGCTCCTTGGGCATCCCGGCATTGATTACATTCGGCCTATAGGGCATCTCCAGCACATCAGGCATATGACATGCGGCCGATGCATCCAGGATTGCAATATCCATTCCATTGTTTATGATATCAAGAACTGTAGCCACCAAAAAACCTGTGTTGAGAGCTATAGCCTCCCCCGGCTCAAGGTATACCTCTACCCCGTATTTATTCTTGAAGAAGAGAATAGTATTAATCAACACCTCTAAATCATAGTCAGATCTGGTGATGTGATGGCCCCCGCCCATATTAAGCCATTTCATGCCCTCTATGTAGCGACCGAACTTCTGGTCAATCACCTTGGCTGTCCGTTCCAGTGTATCGGAATTCTGTTCACACATGGTGTGAAAATGCAGGCCATCTATCCCCTCCAGCTCATCGGGCCTGAAGTTATCCAGCGTAACTCCCAGTCGGGAATACCTGTAGCAGGGGTCGTAAATCGAAGTCTCAATCTCTGAATACTCGGGGTTTACCCTTATACCGCACTCAACTTTCTTTGAGGTCACTGCTTCCACACGGCCTCTATACTTGTTCCACTGGTCGAAGGAGTTGAAAACAATATGGTCGCAGTATCTTAATATCTCGTCAAACTCCTCCTCAATGTAGGCGGGCGCAAAAATATGGACTTCCTTGCCCATTTCCTCATAGCCCAATCGGGCCTCGAAAAGAGAACTGGAAGTAACACCCTTGAGCACCTTGGCTATCCTGGGATATGTCGAATACATGGAAAAGCCCTTCTGCGCAAGAAGGATGCTACAGCCCGCCCTTTCCTGGACATACCCCAGTATTTCTAGATTTTTTTCCAAGAGCCCCTCGTCCACAACATAGCATGGAGATGGCAGGCCCGACAGCTTGCTATAGTCAATATTCATTATAGCTCCTCAAATTTATAAGCTCAGATAATCACATAATCTGGGAATTCCGGTTAGCCTTTAACTCAACCAACACTTCTTTAAATCGATCAACACTTCCATAAATCGATCAACACCAGATTCCCTCAACCCAGCAGCTCCGGCGAAAAATCCTCATGCCATGGCAGTCCCCACTTGTTCAGGGCTTCCATAAAGGGATCCGGATCAAACTCCTCGATATTGTAAACACCATGCTTCTTCCATATGCCTTCCATGATCATCATGGCTCCGATCATAGCAGGAACACCTGTGGTATAGGAAATCGCCTGCGATCCAACCTCCTCGAAGCACTGCTGGTGATCACACACATTATAGACATAGTATGTCCTGGGCTTTCCATCCTTGATGCCCTGGAATATGCAACCGATGTTGGTCTTGCCCTTAGTCCTTGGCCCCAGCGATGCAGGATCCGGAAGAAGAGCCTTCAAAAACTGCAAGGGAATTATTTGCTTCCCTTCAAATTCAACAGGCTCAATCGATGTCATTCCCACATTCTCCAGTACGCGAAGGTGATTGAGATAGTTGTCTGAGAATGTCATCCAAAAGCGAATCCTCTTGACGCCCTTTATGTTAATCGCCAGAGACTCAATTTCCTCATGATGAAGCAAATAAATGTTCTTGGGGCCTATCTGCGGAAAGTCATAAGTTTTCTTCACAGAAAGGGGCTCGGTTTCTTTAAACTCACCATTCTCAAAATAACTTCCGTTAGCCGTTATTTCGCGGATATTAATCTCAGGATTGAAGTTTGTAGCAAAGGGATACCCATGATCCCCGGCATTAGCGTCCAGAATGTCTATGGAATGAATCTCATCAAAATAGTGCTTCTGAGCATAAGCGCAAAATACTCCCGTTACTCCTGGGTCAAAACCGCTTCCGAGCAGCGCGGTTATGTGCGCCTTGTTGAACTTCTCCCTGTATGCCCATTGCCATTTGTACTCGAACTTGGCTACATCCGGGGGCTCATAATTGGCCGTATCCAGATAATGCACCCCTGTTTCCAGGCATGCATCCATAATGGTCAGATCCTGATAAGGCAGAGCGACATTGACAACAATATCCGGCTGGAAGCTCCTGATCAAATCAACCACAAGCTCAGTCCTATCGGCATCCACCTGTGCAGTATGAATCTTCGTAGGGCTATTTGGAACCCTTACCTTTATGGATTCCTTTATATCATCGCATTTGGACAATGTTCTGCTGGCTATACAAATCTCCTTAAAAACGTCCGAATTTTGCGCACACTTATGCGCAACAACACTGGCAACGCCGCCTGCTCCAATAATTAGTGCTTTTCCCATATCGATCCTCCTTAGTCCTACTTAATATATTTTCATTATCCCATTAAGGGAAAATAATATCAATAAATTATATATTAAAGGCTTTTGCTATGTAACCTAAATAAAACTTAGCTGCACAATATATAGTGACGAACTTTCATATATGCCGGCAATATAGTGTGCTGCGGAACTCAAAAGCTGTGACATCGCAAAATGCCCTATAAGGCTACGATCTTACCCGTTTTCTCTCCTTCATCACAGCTAAGCTAACCGTCAGCATTATCGGAAAAATCATCGCAGAGAGCAAGCCGGTCTTTAGACCAACCTGATCCGAGCCCATACCGTAGGCTTGACCTATGGCAAGCAGCCTGTGCGATTCCTGAGCCAGATCGGAAACCAACCCAGCCATCCATGGCCCGATAGAAGCACCCAAATCACCGAATACCGCCAGGAGGCCGAACATTGCTGTCCCGCCTTTCGGGAAGGACTCAGCCGTGAGGCTCAAGGTCCCCGGCCACATAAGGCTTACTGAAAATCCGCAAAGGGCACAGCCCAGCAGGGAGATGATCGGCACCTGCACAAATATGGTAACCGCGTAGCATATAACACAAAGCGCTCCGCTTGTTATTAAGGCCTTTTTCAGATTAATCCTGTGGCCAAAGTTTCCGTAAATAGTTCTTCCTATTCCCATCAACAGCGCAAACAGACATGGCCCAAGCAAATCGCCTACTAGCTTTGGCACTTGGAGCCCTTTCTCCGCAAATAGCGATGACCACTGGGACATAGCCAGTTCTGATGACCCTGCGCACATCATCAGAATCAGTGCCAGGACGAATGTTCTGGCTCCGAATAACTGCCGGAGCGGTGTTTTCTCCTTCTCCTCTACAGGCGGCATCAATGGTACCTTCATGAACATGAACATGTTATATAGAGGAATCACAGACCACATCACGGGTAGAATAAACCACACGTCTGCTCCCAGGATCTTCACAAGCAGAGTCGTTATGAGAACGACAGCCATCTGCCCCCAGCAATAAAAGGAATGAAGAAGGCTCATTGCAGAGGCCTTTGCATCTCCGGGCAGGGATTCTACAATGGGGCTGATTAATACTTCAATGAAGCCCCCTCCAACAGCATAAATCATGACTGCTATCATAAGCCCGGTGTAGGGATTGGGCAGAAGTCCGGGAAGGATTCCCAGGCAAATCAATCCTAGGCCGCAAAAAAGGTGAGCTGCCACGGCCGCTTTACGGTAACCAATCCTGTCCGCGTACTTAGCCGCAAATAAATCCGCCGCTATCTGAGTTCCGAAATTAATGAGTATAAGCCGCCCCACCATTTCGAAGGATATATTAAACCTATCCTGAAAGATAATAAAAAGAAGCGGCGCCAGATTGTTGACGATAGCCTGTGTAATAAAGCCTGTGTAGCATGCGTGCATCGTATTCTTGTATGTGTATTTCACTTTAAGCTGCTCCCTCATAATGTAGTATATATTACACCGATTCTTAGACTGTTTCCTATGAGATTGTACCACATATTTAGCTTTCTTTGGAGCATTTTATTCCGCCTGTGCCTCGAGGAGACAAGAGATGCGGTGAAATAATAGTCACTTCTATTTATTAAGAGCTTCTTTGGAATTGACAATTTCAATGAGCTTTTGTGCCGCAGACGAAAGCGGAACACCCTTTAAAAAGCAAAAGCCTATTGACCTGGCTGGGATTTCTTCAATTAAGTCTACCTTATGCAAGCTTCCCTTTCGCAGATAATCCTGAGAAAACTCCTCTACAACGCAGGCAACACCAAAATTGAAGCGCGCGAATTCCAGCAATAAATCATGGGATCCCAGTTCGATTTCGGCAGTGATCCTTATCCCTTTAGATATTAAATGCCTTTCTACGTACTGGCGTGAGTTGGACTTGCGCTCCAAAATAATGAGTGGCAGCTGTGCGATTTCTTCAAGGCTTCTCGGAGAGGAGTAGACATCCTCGTATTTATCCGAGCATACAAAGATATCGTGTACATCGATACATTTCGTAGTTTCCAGCGCCGAATCCTTAATAGGTAAATTACACAAAGCGATGTCGGCTTCTCCCGATTTCAGCATGGCGCAAATCTCCGGTGTGGTTCTGTTAATAATCTTCAAGCTGATATTCGGATATTGGTCGTGAAACTGCGCCAGATATGGAAGCAGAAAATACCTGGAAATTGTGTCTCCCACGCCTACCTTCATCTCGCCAATCGTTAGGCTACGGGTTTCCAACAGCTTGCTCTCTCCTACTCGAATCAGATTTATCGCCGGGTTGACGTGTTCAAAAATGAGCTTGCCATCGTTTGTCAGCGTAACCCCCTTTGGGCTTCTGGTAAAAAGGCGTATGCCCAGATCGTTTTCCAGATTCATAACTGCCTGACTCACTGCAGGCTGCGTCATAAAAAGCTCCTTTGCAGCCTTCGAAAAGCTTTTGCTTTTTGCCACCTGGCAGAAAATATTGTATAAATCCAGTCTCGTCGCCATATAATCCCTCGTTATAATATATATTAAAGCTATTTATTTTACTTATATCACTAAAGCGAATATAATACAAGAGTGGAAAGCAATCATATGCTAAAAAGACGTCATATTTATATACAGGCTTTTGGATGCAACCAAGTATCAATTGCGGTATATTACATCTCAAAATGCCCATATAGTGGCTAATGCCATAACACAAGTGATGTAAGGAGAAATGTTTAATGGAAAGAATGGTTGGAACAGTATCAAGGGGGCTTAGATCTCCCATAATAAAAGAGGGTGATGATATCGTAAGAATCGTTACTGATGTTGTTCTCAAAGCATCTAAAGCAGAGAATTTCACCATCAGTGACCGTGATATTGTCTCTATCACCGAATCAGTTGTTGCCCGCGCTCAGGGAAATTATGCACATATAGACGCAATTGCCGAGGATATCAGAACCAAATTCGGCGACGACACAATTGGAGTCATCTTCCCCATTCTGAGTCGGAATCGCTTTGCCGTTTGCTTGAGAGGCATAGCAAAGGGAGCAAAAAAAATTGTTCTTATGCTCAGCTACCCCGCCGATGAAGTTGGCAACCATCTTGTAGAGCTGGATCTGCTTGATGAGAAGGGCATAAATCCCTGGTCTGATGTATTAACGCTGGAGCAGTTCCGCAGCACTCTAGGCCATGTAAAGCATACCTTTACCGGTATAGACTATATCGATTACTATAAGTCACTGATTGAGGAGGCTGGTGCCCAGTGCCAGGTAGTCTTCTCCAATAACGCCAAAACCATTTTGAACTATACAAAAAGCGTGCTTGCATGTGATATTCATACGAGATTTAGAACAAAAAGGATTTTGAAAGCCAATGGAACAAAAAAGGTATATGGCCTGGATGATATTTTATCCTCACCCATAAATGGCAATGGCTATAACGAGGACTATGGACTGCTGGGCTCAAACAAAGCTACAGAAGAGACTATAAAGCTTTTCCCACGTGATTGCAAGGCTCTGGTTGACAAGATACAGGCCTCTATTGCCCAAGCGACGGGCAAGACTGTTGAGGTAATGGTATACGGGGACGGTGCATTTAAGGATCCGGTGGGAAAGATATGGGAGCTTGCAGACCCTGTGGTTTCACCAGGCTATACAGCTGGGCTCGAGGGTAAGCCCAACGAAGTAAAAATAAAGTATCTGGCCGACAACAACTTTGCTGAGCTTAAGGGAGAGGATCTTAACAAAGCCATTTCTGACTATATCAGGAATAAGAGTGACGACCTTATGGGCTCAATGGAGACGCAGGGCACAACGCCCAGGAGGCTGACAGACCTCATAGGATCTCTCAGCGATTTGACATCTGGCAGCGGTGATAAGGGCACTCCGATTGTTTACATTCAGGGCTACTTTGACAATTACGCAAAATAGGGTGCCGAATGGCACCCTATTCACTCTATGCTATTGTCATCCCATATAGGGCAACATAATCCATTGATGACTAAACCTTACGGTGGCTACCGGCCCTGCTCCTTAACGGCCTGTATGAAATCCCCGATAGATCTAAGCTCATGGTCAAACTCCATACCTCCACCATACATGCAATCTATATCATGAGTATCGGAGCCGGATGTTCTATAAAGAGAGTGCTTCTTGGCCAGCTCCAGTGCCTGCTCATCAAATCTTGGGTTGCTATGACTGGCATTACACACCTCAATGGCGTCAACATGCTCAGGAAATAGCCGTATGGCTTTGATATACCAGGCCTCTCTGAATGGGTGAGCATGTGAAATAAAGCCGCCATGCTGCCTTGCAATTGTCAAATACTTCTCAATTGGCCAGGAAAGTATATCAGGGAAAGACAGTAGAAAGTCCTTGCCAAGACCGTAGGTAAGGAACTCTGTACCATTGTCCGCATATTCCCAGCCAAAAAACACACAGAAGGGCAGCCCTTTCGCTTCCTCCAGCGCATTCTCATAGCCTGAGCAAAAGAGCTCAATACGCTCTTCCCATGGCAAATCCCGCGGAACGCCGCTATTTCCATTAAAAAAATGATCAGTAATTATGATTCCGGAGTAACCGGCTTCATAATGTGCTCGCACCATCTGCGCTCCTGTACTCAAAGCGCATGCGCTTGCCTCACTGGTATGCAAATGAGTTTCGTACTTGAATTTTCTTGCCGTCGGCCTTGCACTATCTGCTGTATATTTCATGCCTGTCTCCATAACCTTTTTATGACTAATTATATTTCTAATCAAGACAATAGTCAAACAAAGTCTTTTGCCCGGACAACAGACTCGGCTGCAATGATTATTACAACTGATCCTTTAAAGCCTGTCCTAAGTCCTTTATTTGTCTGACTATCTCGGCTGTGCTTTTTATAGCCTCATCCTGTACCATCGTCATTGCCAATACCTGTTGGGTACTTGCGGAGTTTTCTTCAGATGTGGCTGCCAAGGTCTCCAACTGCTCCTGCATATAGCTGAAACGCTCAGCCACGTTATTCATCATTTCATATTCAGCGTAGAGCTTGCTATTCACAGAATTAATTGAATTTCTAACTTTACCGAATATCTCTACTACATCATCCACCTTAGCATTGCTCTCAATAACGGAAGCATTTCCCTTCTGGACCTGTTCAATCGCATTATCAGTAGTCTGTTGCGCCTCGGCTGTTATGTCATGTATCTCCTTTGCAGCTTTTGAGCTTTGATCCGCAAGCTGCCTTATCTCATCTGCCACAACGGCAAAGCCCTTACCAAACTCGCCAGCTCTTGCTGCCTCAATGGCTGCATTCAATGCCAGCATATTTGTTTGAGAAGCAATATCGGTGATATTGTCAAGAAAGCCACCAATTAAATCCATCTTCTCCTGCAGCTGTGTAACTGCCTCAACAGCAGATTCGATAGCTTGGCTCATAATATCCATATGCTCCCGCATCTCATCGGTTTCCCGGGAGCCAGCAGCTACTACTTCAGATGTTGAAGCAAATTCTTTCTCCACTTCCTTGGAAAGATTGAAGGTCTCATTAATAATCCGTGATGAATCCAAGACATAGCTGTTAACATTATTTACTGCGACTGCAGAATCCTCGACCGCTTTAGAAATTTCCTGAACCGATCTAGTTACACCCGCTACTCCCTGTTGATTCTCCAAAATATTGTCATTGCATTTGCTTACATTCTCAAAAAGACTGTCGGTAGTGATATTTACCTGGTCTATAACATTGGTAAGGTTTTTATTTAGAAGCTGCGCCTTTTCACTTTCTTTTTGGGCATTTAGCAGATGTTCATTTCCCCATCTTGCTAAGAAATACAATGCTACCGTGCCGCAAAAGTACATGCCAAACCTTGGAAAAAATTCACCGAAACCACTATTGCTACCAAGGAGTGCTTCAGGCCTTATAGCATACACAGCAATGAGAATAACAGATAAAGCAACACCATAGGTCAAGATAACATTTTTGTTAAAATAGACGGCAGCAAAACAGGCACACACAAGATATGCGGTAAACATGCGCTCTAGTCCGCCCTGGGACGCTGAGTAGAGCATAACACCTATTGCGGGTAACAGCGAAATAATCAAAGATTTTATGAAGTTATTCTTAACCTTCAGGAATGCAAAGCCTGTTACAATGCAGCAGGTGACAACCAGCAAAACAGCAGCCGTTAGCATTTGTGAAAGCCCACCATTGAAATAGGCAGTGACGGCTAAGATCGCCGCAAAAGCCCACATTATCAGCGCATTAAACTTATGTGCTCTGTTGGTATATCCATCCACGAAAATTACCCCCTCATTCATTATTAAAAAAAGAGCATCCAGACATAATTATCGACATAATTCTACAAATTCTATAGATGATTTCAATTGCATGTATGATAAAATAAGGGCAAAGGAGGTAAGGAATTATGGAGTATTATGTCGCAAAAAACGGATCTGATCAAAACAAGGGAACCCGTCAACATCCCTTCCTGACAATTAACAAAGCCGCCAGCGTCGCTGTGGCCGGTGATACGGTTACTGTCCGTGAAGGAGTGTACAGGGAATGGGTAAAACCTAAGTACAAGGGATTAAGCAACAAAAGAAGAATTACTTACCAGGCAGCAGAGGGTGAAAAGGTCATTATTAAAGGCTCAGAACGGGTTCAGGACTGGCAGCCTGTTGAAGGTAATGTTTGGAAAGCGGTGCGTCCAAACTCATTCTTCGCAGATTACAACCCATATGCTCTGAAAATATTCGGAGACTGGCTCGTGACAGTGGAGGAGACAAAGCATCGAGGTGATGTCTATCTAAATGGCATGTCCTTTTATGAGGTCAGCAGCTATGAAGAGCTGATTAGCCCTGTTATTAAGACCGAAGTGATGGATCACTGGACAAAGAAAATCGTTCCTGTGAATAACCAGGAGCAGACAAAATATGTCTGGTTTCCACAAGTAGATGCTGAGAACACTACTATTTATGCAAATTTCCAAGGCGCAGATCCCAACGAAGAGCTTGTTGAAATAAACGTGCGCAGATCTTGCTTTTATCCAGATGAGACCGGCATCGATTACATCACTGTAAGAGGCTTTGAAATGGCTCATGCGGCCACTCCATGGGCACCTCCTACCGCAGATCAGCCCGGACTTCTGGGTGCAAATTGGAGTAAGGGCTGGATTATTGAAAATAACATAATCCACGATTCCAAATGCTCTGCCATCAGTATTGGTAAGGAAGCCACAACAGGTAATAACTATCGCTCCATTCGCAGGGACAAGCCCGGATACCAGTATCAGCTGGAATCCGTATTTTCAGCCCGACGTAATGGCTGGAGCAGGGAAAAGATCGGCTCGCATATTATTCGCTACAATACCATTTACGATTGTGGCCAGAATGGCATAGTGGGTCACCTGGGATGTATCTTCAGTGAAGTCCACAACAACCATATTTATAATATAGCAATCAAGCGCGAATTCTATGGTCATGAAATCGCCGGAATCAAGTTCCATGCGGCTATTGATACCCACATCCACCATAATCGCATCCATGACTGCTCCTTAGGCATATGGTCCGATTGGCAGACTCAGGGAACGAGAATCAGCAAGAACCTGTTCTACAACAATAATCGTGACTTGTTTGTGGAAGTAAGTCACGGCCCGTATATTGTCGACAACAATATCATGACCTCTGACTACAGCCTGGATAATATATCTCAAGGCGGAGCTTATGTTAACAATCTGATTTGCGGTAAGATGAATCACGAGAAGGTGCTGAACCGCTCTACACAGTATCACCTCCCCCACAGCACTGAAGTAGCAGGCTTTTCACTCATTTACGGCGGGGATGACCGTTTCTTCAACAACATATTCATTGGCAGAGCCGGTGTGGAAAAGGTGGGAACAGCTCATTTTAATAACTATACCACGTCGCTGGAGGAATACATTGAAAGGGTCAATGAAGAAAATGGGGACCTGCCACGATTCTTATTGGTAGAGCAGCCCGTCTACATCAGCAGCAATGCATACTTCAACGGGGCTGAGCCCTTTGAAAGAGAAAATGAAAAGCTGGTTGATAAGAGCTTTGACCCGGCACTCAAGATTATTGAAGACGGTGAAAATGTCTATTTGTCCTGCGAATTACCTGAGAGCTTTGACAGTATTCTCGGCCAGGTTCATTCAACTGCCACACTGCCTCGGGTACGCATCGTAGATGCCGAATTTGAGAATCCTGATGGCAGCTGTGTAATCCTCGACAGCGATTTGCTGGATGAACAAAGGGCTGACAAGAGCCCCTTAGGTCCTATTACAGGCTTGAAAAGAGGCAAGAACTATATTAAGGTCTGGTAATATGCCTTGCAAAAAACCTTACATCCCGCTTATGAGGATGTAAGGTTTTATTTTTGCTTAAAGCCTATTTTTGCTTAGGCTTTTTTGCCTTGTCCACCTTTTTCTACTTTGGAGCTTATGTAGTCATAAAACTCTTTCCTCTGCTCTCCTAGCAGCTTGTTGTTAAGCACAAAGCCATATTGCTCTGACGAGAATATTACAAGCAGCGTCGGTTTTCTGGTTATTCCCCTTACAGCAGCCCACTCAATATCTGATTTCTGATCGCCGAGGACTATATGAATTCCCTGATCATCAAAACCCAGATTAACACCTTGCGGCATTCCCTTGACCTGCTTTCTCGCCCGCAGATAAACAGCCAGTGGTTGTATTACAGTAAATAAGCTGATCCCAATAATCATCAGGCATTTCAAAATAATATGAGCACCTGCAAAATACCGGACAGTCAATAGAATCATCGTTACTGTAAACACCACATTAGTTATTCCAATAATGGACCCATATATGCCATACATGGAAAGCTGCCAAAGATCCGACACACTAGTATTGATTGTAAAAGTATATTTCATTAGCCCTCTCATTTCATCAGTGATGGTAAAAACATGCTAATTTCCGGTATAAAGGTTATGAGCAACAAGGTGGCAATCATCGATAGATAGAAGGGTATCATCGCCCTAACAACCTTTTCCATCGGAATCTTGCCCACCGCCGAGCCGATAAAGAGCACTGCACCAACGGGCGGTGTCAGCAGACCTATTCCGCAGTTAAGAACCATCATAATACCAAACTGAACCGGATTAATACCGATGGAAGTGGCAACCGGGAGTAGGATCGGAGTAGCTATGAGGATGATTGGAGCCATATCCATAATGCAGCCAAGAAAGAGCAATATCAGATTTATCAACAGTGCGATGACGATTGGGTTATCAGAAACACCAATGAGGGCATTAGCTGCCAGCTCCGGCACGTGAAGGCGTGTTAACAGATACCCAAAGATGCTGGAGGTGGATATTAGAATAAGTACGATCGATAATGTATCTATACACTCATCAAGCGCCTTCCAAACACCTTTCCAGGTTAAGCCCTTGTAGATGAATACACTTACAATCAAGCTATAGATGACAGCAATTGCCGCCGACTCTGTAGCAGTAAATACGCCTGCAACAACTCCTACAACAACAATCAGAACCGCCGCCAAAGCCCAAATGGATTTGCCCATCTGAACAAGTAGGTTTATCAGGTTGAATTTGGCCCCTTTGGGATAATTTCTCCTTATAGCAATAATATAGGTAGTGATCATCAATGATATCGCCAGTAATGCACCCGGAATATACCCTGCCAGGAAGAGGCTTCCAACTGAAACGCCGCCTGCAGCCATAGCGTATATTACCATGTTGTGGCTAGGCGGAACCAGGATTCCTTCAACCGACGAGGCAATAGTAAGAGCTACTGAAAAATCTCGATCATATCCTGCCTTTACCATAACCGGAATGAGAATACTTCCAAGGGATGCTGTATCCGCAGCTGCAGACCCGGATATACCGCCAAAGAAAAATGAATCCACAACATTCACCATCCCCAGCCCTCCGCGCATCCATCCAACCAAAGCATCGGCTAGTCCAATCAGCTTTTCCGAAATGCCCCCTGAACCCATAAGCACACCCATGGTAATAAAGAAGGGTACTGCCATAAGGCTGAAGGAGCTAATACCCTTAACCATCTGCTGGCAAATGGTCGTCAGGGGAAGCCCAAGGTACAAAAGTGTGAACAGTGAAGCAAGGGCAACGGCATATGATATTTGAAACCGAAGTAGTACCATTAATAAAAAACTACCAATTAGAATTAGTATTGCAATACCTTCCACACTCATAATGAACTCCCCTCAATCGTTGTACTCGCATCACCTGTTGTAGTCGCCTGACCTGTAACTAAGCTCTTAATGTGATTGTATAATACCTCCAACTGGAAAATAAGCATTCCAACCCCTGCTACAGGTATTGGCAAATACATCCATAGCCTGGAGACATTAGGCATGCTGACATAGGTGCCTCTCGAGCCAATCTGAACTGCATATTTCCAGCCCTCAAATATCATTACGAGCGCAAGGACTAGAACGCCAATATCAGATAAAATATCCAATGCAAGAATGAGTTTCTTGGGAAGATACCGATCAAAGGCACTCATGCGAATATGTGCACCCCGGCGAATTGCCAGTGCTGCAGAGAGTACTGCCATATAGCTCATGAGAGTAAGAACAATCTCCTCACTCCATGCCGGATCGGGAATAAAAGAAATAAACCTCCCCGCTACCGCCATTGATGTGATTAGAATATCTGCAATCAGAAGAAGTTTACATATAAAAAGAATTACCTTGTAAGCCGTGTCATACGCAGGCTTAATCTTATCAATAGCGTCAAAAATCTTGGGCATAATTTACCTACCTCCTGATAGGGCATTTGCAAACGAGCATGTAATTAGCTGTTATGCACAATATGTTGCTGGTATGTCCTGAAAAATCAATGGCAGTCCCCTGCAACATAATCAGGAGACTGCCATTTTAAACTTATTGCATATCAAGAATCTTCTGATAAAGATCCGGGTTGTTAGCCGAAGCAGAAGAAATAACATCCTTACATGCGTCCTGCCAAGGCTTAACATCGTCAACCTCAACGATATTTACACCTGCTGCCTTTAACTCTACGAGTACTTTCTTCTCAGCATCCTCAGAGATTTCTCTGTTGTACTCAGATGCATATTTTCCTGCTTCTATGAGATAGTTCTGCTGATCTTTAGACAGCTTATCCCAGGCCTCATCTGTGATAATGACCTGAATTGCACCCAGTGTATGAGCATTAAGAATCATATTAGGTGCAACCTCATGGAATGAATTTGACTTATAGTTTGCAATAGGCTGCTCAGCTGCATCAACAACACCTGTCTGCAGAGCAGAATACAGCTCTCCAAAGGATACGACTGTCGGAGCGGCGCCAAGTGATTCAACCATACCAGTCATAACAGGATCGGAGGATACACGAATCTTCATACCCTTCAGATCATCAATACTATTAATTGGGGTAGTTGCAAAAAAGTGTCTGAAACCTTCCTCGCCGTAGAACAAGCCTCTTACGCCACTTCCATTCTCATGGGGTTCGAGAAGGAATTCCGGTGCTAAGTCAGAGGCTGCAAACTTCCAGAAGTGCTCACGGTTTGCAAATGTAAATGGAATGGCAAGCAGCTTCGATTTTTCTCCGCCATAGCTTGTCAGTGAAAATGCTGAAATACGAGACATGTCAATGGTGCCGCCGCCGCCAAGCATTGTATCCAGTACGTCGTTTTCGGCGCCTAAAACACCGCTGTGCTGGATATCAATCTTGACCTTCCCATCGGAAAGCTCTTCAACCTTTTCCTTGAATTTCACGGCCATTTTACCTACGATAGAATCAAGTGGATTTACCTCTGCGTAGACAAGCGTGACTTCCTTGCCTGCTGATGATTGTGCACAACCAGCCATTGACGCAACAAGCGCGAGACAGATTAAAACGATAAAAAACTTTTTCATACTTTCCCTCCTTACGAATTTGCAAATATGCATAATCCTTACACCAGCAGTCTAGCATTTGTTCAAATGAAGGTAATAGCAAAAATAAGCTTACTCTTAGCACAATTTCGTCAATCTGTTGTCCTGGGTGTTCCCACCATATCCTACAACCAGCCACAATCACTGCCATACAGTTCAGAAAATCCCTTTAAATAAACCGGATCGCATAAAATGAACCAAATCTATGCGCAGTATAAATCGATAAAACCTCTGCAGCCGCATTCGGGCAGCAGAGGTTTTTATTGGTCGACAAAGCACTTCATTATCCGCTCTTGCTATTTATTCTCTGCAATAACAATCGTCGTATTTCCCATCCTCCATAGCATTTCAACATTCGTAAATCCGGCTTTCCTAAGCATTTCTATCTGATTATCAATAGTACAAGGGGTATCATAATGGCAAAATTCATCTTCAGGAATATTCTCTTCTTTGCGGATACGTTCATTCTCACTGAAAAAGTAGTCTTCATCTGATTGCTCTGTTACCATATAATCGCACTCAATGTACACTCCATTGTTCTTTAGTGCTCTGCTAATTTTCGAATAAAGCTCAATTTTGTCTCCATGTGAGAAATGATGCATGGCCTGAAAGGATACGACAGCATCGTACTTTTCTACCCCTAAATCAAGCTTAAAAAAGTCCGCATTAATTAGTTCAATATCTTTATTACTGTGCTTCTGTCTTAGTTTATAAAGCATTGCTTCTGTCAGATCAACACCCGTGACTTTAATATGCTGCAGCCGCTTGAATATTTCGTCAAGCTCCAATCCCGTTCCGCACCCCAGGTCCAAAAGTGTATTTGTTCTTTCAGGTACTAATTCTGCAAGCTTGACATATCCTTCTTTACAGCCTTCAACAGAATGGAGCATGTGCTCATCATAGCCCTCCACTCTCGCAGTAAAGAAGTCACTCATCCGTTCGATCTCCATTTGCCACCTCAACTAATATATATTCTACTGCTCGTGTTAAGCCCTTGTTGTTTTTTCCTTAACATTACTAAGGCAGTAACTATAATTACAGCGTACCCAATAATGGCCGGTATCCCGGACTCGATCCCAAATCTCCCTCCGGTGATTAGAGTGTTATTGTTATCCAAAGTATAGTTAATCATATTTTGAATGTCATTCTGCGGTGAAATGTAAAATACACCTATAATAACCTCTGAAGGCTTTAGAAGATAATCGACTGTGACATTGAAAATATCGCTTAACAAACTCAAATTCTCAACCTCCGGCATCGATTGACCCAATTCCCACTTGGATATTGATTGCCTGGAAACGCCTAATTGTTCCGCCAGTTGCTCCTGTGATAAATTGTTTGCCTTCCTCAACTTAATAATCTTTTCTGATAAATCCATGATACATCCTCCTAAATTTTGATACTAACAATGTATCAAAACCCGTAGTTGCATTCTAACAATCAGAATGGGGTTCTTGTCATCCGGCAGTTGCATAATATAATAAAAACAATTGCATTCACTTGCTGCTTCTTTTTGCAATATCCAGCCTTATAGCATTAATATTCACAGTATAATTTCCCCCATATAGAAATTTCTCGTGTCACAGTTCCCCTATTATCCCATAACAAGGTTTATATGCTAAACACATCCATTGTATTACATATTAACCTAGCCCGCAATAACTAGCGTAACAAAGGGGACAGTTCTCAATATATACAAAGAATTGAGAACTGTCCCCTGGTTTAATTAACCACTCTATAAATAGAGTTGATTTGTATAAATCTATATGTTTACATCAACAAATTTCATGCTATAATACTAATAAGGACGGCGACGCTTGTTACCGTCAGGTAAGATCAGTAGTATTTCTTTAAACGGTTTTTTATGACCGTTTTTTTCTTTGCCTATCTGGTTGTGGCCGCAGCAGCTTGTCTACTATAATCCTTGCAGATATTGCCACTCCTAATGGTATGAATATGCATTTTACACACCAGACAACAATAAGACCTATGTTGGTATATATTTCATCACTCATAGCACCACCTCCTCCTTCTTATGTAGATTCCCTGCAGCAACTATAACGTCGCCGTCCTTATGTAATAGAATCTACCAGAAGGGGCCAGTATGACAAAACTTCCGATCATGACCTGAAAGGTTGCCCTTGTCCATTATATAACATATGTTAATTATTTGCAATTAAAATAAACTCTTGTTCTTGTATTGTAACAATAGAAAACTCACAAGGGTACATGGCGCTTTCTGGAAGGGCAGTCTGCAGCAAACACTTTGAGAACAAATATTATCACTTCTAATCTCTAACAAAGCCAGATTACAAGCATAACTTCAACAATCACCATAATGACACAAGGGGACGTTTCCCTGTGTCATAGTCGTAGAGGAGCCTAGGCAAAACGCTGCTATCCGAGAAAATCCTCTCGTAGCGGCGTAAATACATCCAGAATAATCGAGTCTTCAAGGGCAACTACACCATGGGGCACGTTAATCCCCGCATAAAAGCTGTCCCCCTCGGTTAGCAACTTTTTCTCTGCTCCAAGGGTGACTTCAAAGCTCCCTTTCACAATATAGCTCACCTGCTCATGGGCATCATGCGAGTGCACCTCGCCTACTCCACCCTTTTTGAAGGTGACCTCTACCATCATAAGCGATCCGCCTGTGCCCAAAATCTTCCTGCTCGTCTTCTCATCAAGCTGCTTGGGACCAATGCTTCTATTACTTATAAACATATCATCACCACTGCCTTTCCTCTAATAGTTATAATCCTGTAAAAAATTTGTCCTATACTCCGTGGGCGTAAGTCCCTCGGATTTCTTAAACACTCTCGTGAAATAGTTTGGGTCCATAAATCCGACCCGATAGGTGACCCCCTTAACCGTAAGCAATGGGTCGGAGCTTAACAGCTTCTTTGCCTGTTCGATGCGATAGCTTGTGAGGTAATCCGTAAAGGAGACACCATAGGTCTTTTTGAATAGCTTTCCAAAATAATAGGTGCTAAAACCGATCTCATAGGCAACCGCTTCCAGGGTGAGGTTTTCACAGTAATTCTTATGAACAAATTCGATGGCTTTGTCCATTATGTCATGGGTCTTGCTGCTTCTTTGCTCCTTCAACGCCCTTAAAATCTCATATAGATAGCCATGGATATATTTCCTGGCTTCGCCCATAGACTCAATGTTCTTCAAATCTTCAAAAACATCCTCCGGAACCGCATGCTTCAGCTGACTCTCCTTGTTAAGATAGCGGCTCATCAATATGAAAAACTCATATAGCTTAAGCTTTGCCTCCTTCATATCATTTGAAGCAAATATTATATTATCCAGAATATTATTGGCTTTTTGAATAACAACCTCTTCCATATCATTAAATATGCTGTGCCATAACTCATTTTCGGTTATCTCAAGGTTATTCGCGGATATGCTACTCCCACCGGAATTTTCCATGATGGACAGCTGCATATTTCTAGCAGCGCCCTTAGCCTGAGCAAAGGATTTCCACAGCTGGGATATTTGGTTATATTTATCACCAAAACCATAATACAGCTTGACCGCAAGCTGCTCATTCAGGTCTTCTCCTATCATCTGTATCTCATCCTCTATTAGTCTTATATAATGGCTTCTCATGCCGGGTGAATATCCGAAAACCAGTATATATATGGTGTCTTTAACCTGATTCATCATGAAATTTATGTTTTTATCAAGCAATGCGCTAAGCTGCTGGGCAAACCTTTTCCTAATCATAGTTCTGTTGATATGGCTGATGGTGCTGGATTCGGAAAAGTCAATCTCTACGACAGCACCAAATCCCTCGACAAACTCATCAAGCATAAACTCCAGGTATTCCGTCGCCTGGTGCTCGTCGATTTCGCCGTTGACTATAGAATTGACAAACTCATTTTTAAGATAGCCGGATATCTGCTTAATTTTCCCCTCAAGCAATTCCCTTTGGCGTTTCTTTTGAAGCTCCTCCCTAAGTTCAACGATACAGCATCGTAGAACCTCCAGAGTGTTTTCATTCGAACCCGGCTTTACAATAAACTCCTCTACACCTATCTTTATTGCCTCATGGGTATATTCCAGGCTGTCATAGGCAGTTACAAAGATAATCTTAATCTCGGGCTTTCTCTCTCTGAGAATCCGCCCTGCCTCGATTCCGTTTAGGCCCGGCATCATTATATCAAGTGTCACAATATCCGGATCAAATTCCTCTGCAACTAAAAGCGCCTCTTCCCCGTTTGCCGCTTCCATTACTTCAGAGATCTCAAGGTCACTGTTTCCCACGATAAATTTTAAAGCTTCCCTTTCGATAGCCTCATCATCAACCACCAGCAATTTAAACAATCCTTCACCTCTCTTTGGAACACTGCGTCACTTTGCCTGTATTCTCCTGATTAGCTCACCGTATTGCTCCTCATAATTGTCATATACCGGCTGAACAGCTTGGACAAAAGCCGAGCGATCCTCAAGCTCAACAATTTCCACGCCTTCTTCGATTAGCTGCTCTTTTGCATCTCTTTCCATATTAGACCACAATATTTTCTGATAGACCGTCGTCTCTTTTGCTACTTTTCTGATGATTGCCCAATCCTCCTCGGAAAGATTAGCTAAAGCTCTCTTGCTGCCAATAAGTATTTCAGGGATCCTCAAATGTTCATCCATAGTGTAATAGCGGGCCACCTGGTAGTGGGATTGAGTCAGATAGCTTGAGAAGTTATTCTCTGCTCCATCCGCATCCCCCTTTTGAATCAGGGAATATACCTCTCCGTACGGCTTTAATATACCCGTAAAACCCATCGCTTCGGACATTTCCATCATCAGTGTATTCTCCATCAGGCGTATGGTTAGACCCTCCAAATCCGCCAGCTTCCTAATAGGCCGATCCCTCGTATAAAAGCCTCTAGAGCCGGCGTCAAACCATGTCAGGCCAACAAAGCCATAGTCACCAACTCCCTCGAGCAATTCATCGCCAATATCGCTTTCCAATACACGCCACATGTGTTCTCGTCCTTCATAAAGATAGGGCAGCTGAAGTACATATAAATCAGGGACGGTCTCAACTAAATTCGCTATGGAAACCCGCGTAAAATCAATAGCACCGAATTGTACCTGTTCTATGACCTGCGGTTCTGTGCCCAATCCCTGATCGGGATAGACCATAATCTTGATTCTTCCATCAGTTTCCTTCTCAATGCGCTTGGCAAACTCCAAATCAGCCTTTGCCGTGGGATGGCTCATAGGATGGGATTCAGCCAAACGAAAGTTGAAGGCATAAGTATCTCTCATGCTTGTCTGCTTATCATTACAGCCGGCGTTTATCAATAAAAAGGCCAGGCTAATACACATGTAGAAAATCAGTTTACAAGTACGCATCTTTAAACGACTCCTTTGCAAATCTAATCTCTATGCTTGTCCCACCACTAGCCCGGCTTCGTATAGTAAGCTGGCTGCTGCCCCCGCCTGCTATTCGTAACCGGTGATAGACATTAGCAATGCCAATACTATTCTCTGCAGAGACATCAAAGCTTCTAACTCGCGTCAGCTGCTCCCTCGACATTCCAATCCCCGTATTCGTAATGCGCACCAAAACAACTTCCTCTCCGGCGCCATCCACTCTAGTCATAGCTTTAATTCTAATCTTCCCGCCCTCAACCTTCGGTTCAATGCCATGGATAATAGCATTTTCAACCAGGGGCTGAAATAAGAAGATGGGTATGAAAACTTGTTTACACTCATCCGTAACACATTCAATATATTTTAGGCGATCTCCAAATCGCACCTTTTGCAGATATATATACTCCCCAATGATATGCAATTCCTCCTCCATAGGCACTATGGCGTTCTTCTGCCGCAACCGATACCTGAACAGGTTTGACAAAGTTCTTGTAAGCTTCACAGTTTTGTCGGCATTCTCAAACATAGCTGTTCTGGAGATGGTATTTAAAGTATTAAACAGGAAATGAGGATTAATCTGAGACTGCAAAGCCTCAAATCGGGCTTCCTTCACCAGCTGCTCCATTCGAAAGATTTTCAGCTCCTCCTCATGCAGTTTTTTCTCAATCTCCGCTTTTTGCTTTAAATCCTGAACGTACTTTCTTATGTTGGTGCTCATGATGCTGAAGGAATCCGCCAGAACACCTATTTCATCCTTTGAGCGGATGGATAAGGGCTCAATATCCAGGTCCCCCTGTGCCATAAGCATGGAGGACTGAGCCAGCTTCTTAATGGGATTGACCAGCTTGTTGGTCAACAGCATTACTATCAGCATGGTAAATAAAAACATCGCAGCAATAGTTATTATTGAAATGCTTCGCATTACCTCCGCTTCCCTGACCACCTGGCTGTAAAGCTTGGTCCCCTCATTCAGGCTCAGATTCAAAAGCGTTTGAATATATTTGCTTGTGTATTGCTGAATATCACGCCCCTCATAGAAGCTAACATAATAGTCATCTACTCCCTGCTCTCTGTCTGATATAGCCTTCTCGAAATAATCAAAATACATGGCAGTGGAGTTATCAATGGCTTTTATGTAAAAATAGATATCAAGGGAATTAAACTCTTCATAGAACGGCTCTATCATGCTCTGGATTTCATTCCTGGTCCTTTGATATTTGTTCTTCTCACCTTGATCCAAGGTTTTGAGGAAGGAATCCAGGGCAGTATAATTATCCTCGACAAGTAGCTGCATGCGGTTTATCCCATAATAGTCCTTCATTGTATCATTAAATTGATCGGTTATCGCATAGTTGTTATTGTTCAAATACAGATTGAATAACGATACAAGCGCCAGCATGCAAAAGAAAGACACCAGAAATTTAATACGTATAGACAAATGCTCCCAAATCTCACCTATTCGCCTAATAAACATTTCCCTGCTCCTTAACAGCACCCGCAGCACTTGTGGCACAAGATCACTGGAGAATTTGCACAAAGTGCATTTTAATATTCATAATGAGTAAAGACGCATGAATGAATTTCTTCTTTATAATAACACCTAAAAGCTAAAATTGAAAGCGCAGTCGCAAAGGTCACCATCTTTTGCTAACTGCAGGGCAATAGGACAGCTTTTTTGCTGCCCTTGCCATTGCGAAACAACCGCATACCCTGCACAAACCTGCATGAAAATCGTGACACTCTGCGCACAATGCCAGACGTGCTTCCAGAAGCGCTTCATCGGCCCTAACCTCCGGTGAAAGGCTCTCGACATATTCCTCTATATTCCTCTTTATATCCTCTTGCTCTAAACTATCAAAAAAGCAATTCCTGCAAAAGCTAGTCATCTTATTTCAAAGTGAGGCTTACAACGCTTGCAGCCGGTATTTCCATGGTAAAGCCCTTCTGCGTAACTGAATGCTTATCAAAAGCCTTTGGCATAACCCTGCTGGGATCCTCAAAGGTATTGTGATCCGACAAGGCTCCTGTCAAGATCCGTCCAGTGATATCCTTTGCCTTAAAGCCGGCAATTTCAGCATCTATAGTGTAACCCTCATCAGCAGACAGATTGCATATGGTAACATGGATTTTGCCATCTTCGTCCATAGAAACCGACTCGACAAGGTTAGGCAGTTCAGCCTCTTTTGTACCAATGGTTTTTGTATCAATAAAGCTATCCAGCAGGATTGCTCCCTGATGCTCCTTATACATTTCAAAGACGTGGTATGTGGGAGTCAGAAGCATTTTCTCACCCTCTGTGAGAATAACAGCCTGCAGCACATTAACCGTCTGAGCAATATTTGCCATGACCACAGAGTCAGAATGCTTATTGAAAATATTCAAATTAATAGCAGCAACCAGTGCATCACGCATTGTATTCTGCTGGTAGAGGAACCCCGGGTTTGTTCCCGGCTCCACGTCGTACCAGGTACCCCATTCATCAACGATCAGACCGACTTTATTCTCCGGATCATATCTTCTCATAATAGCTACATGCTTTGTGATGAACTCTTCCATTTTCATTGTCTTATTAAGAGTAGTGTACCATTCGTCCAAAGTGAAATCAGTCGCACTCCCTTTTGTCTCCCAGTTCGGGCCCGGTACAGTATAGTAGTGAAGCGTCAGGGCATCCATGAACCTTGCAGCCGACTTCATAAGAACCTCAGTCCAGTTATAGTCATCTCCACTGGGTCCGCATGCAATACGGAAAATCTTATTATCGCCATAGTTGCGCACATAGGTCTGATACCTTCTATACTCATCGGCGTAATACTCCGGACGCATGTTGCCTCCGCAGCCCCAATTCTCATTCCCAATTCCGAAATATTTCAGTTTCCATGGCTCCTGCCTGCCATTCCTCTCACGCATCTCGGCCATCGGAGATACTCCGCTGAAAGTAATATACTCAACCCAGTTTTGCATCTCCTCAACAGTTCCGCTACCCACATTCCCATTAATATATGGCTGGCAGCCCAGTTGATTGCAAAGCTCCATAAACTCATGGGTACCAAAGCTATTGTCCTCAATAACTCCGCCCCAGTGAGTGTTTATCATTTTCTTTCTTGTCTCTTTTGGGCCAATACCATCTCGCCAGTGATACTCATCTGCGAAACAGCCTCCCGGCCACCTGAGAACGGGAATTCTAATGTTTCTCAAAGCCTCCGTTACATCATTTCGCATTCCATTTGTATTCTCTATCGAAGAATCCTCACCGACATAAATCCCTTCATAAATGCATCTTCCCAAATGCTCCGAAAAATGCCCATACAGCTCCGGCTTAATCTCGCATTTTTTGTTGCAGGCGTTAATGGTAAATTTTGTCATTAGAATTACCTTCCTTCCCTGATTCGTTTATCAAAAACAAGGGTTTTGTTCTTGACTATTTTAGTAATATCTAAAATATTTGAATTGTTCCTCAATTGCTTTATCGTATCATATCGGCCTCTTCTGTGTCAATATTAATAAATATATATAGTAGAATGAATAGGATTACATTATAATTAGATTAGCTTGAATGAGCGCATGGTAAAACAACACTACTCACAGGAGGAGATTTGCGGTGAAAGAATCAATTCACAAATACTTTAAGGTGGGGCTCATTTCCTTTATGGCCTACCCATCTACACTAAGGGGCGAGGATCCAAATGTTGTTGACCTGCTGAGAAAAATAGCCGTCGATGATTACTTCGACGCGATTGAAGTTAACTGGATCAAGAACGATAGGCTCCGCAGTGAGGCCGCAAAGCTTCTTGATGCATCGCATCTGACTGTTTGCTACGGAGCACAGCCTCGCTTGCTTACAACGGGCCTCAATGCCAATGATGTGAACGAAGAAATGCGCGCTAAAGCCGAAGCAACACTCATCGAAGCCATAGACGAAGCCGAGCAGCTTGGTGCAAAGGGAATTGCCTTTCTTTCAGGCAAATGGGATGCGGCAACGAAGGATCTGGCATACGAGCAGCTGCTCAAAACAACTAGAAATCTGTGCGCATACGCAAAAACAAAGGGTATGATGGTGGAGCTTGAGGTTTTTGATTTTGATATCGCAAAAAAATCCCTAATCGGGCCTGCCCCCTATGCGGCAAAGTTCGCAGCAGATGTACGCAGTACATGTGATAATTTCGGGCTCCTAATTGACTTATCTCATATCCCCATGTGTTACGAAAGCAATGAGTTTGTGGTAGCTACACTAAGACCGTACCTTACACATTTCCACATTGGAAATACCGTGTGTGAGGATCCTTCCGCAGAGGGTTATGGCGACGAACATCAGCGCTTCGGATTTCCAAAGGGCTCTAATGATACTGCCCAGCTGCTTGATTTCCTTCGCGTGCTCAAAAACGAGGGCTTCATGAACCCTGATAATCCCTATGTGCTGTCCTTTGAAGTGAAGCCCTGGAAGGACGAGGACCCCGATGTAGTAGTAGCCAATGCCAAGCGTGTTCTTAACAGAGCCTGGGCCTTGCTTGAGGATTGACAGCCCTCTTGCTGTCATGCTTTTAACATTTACGTATTTATCGAGAAGAGTTCTATTTACAATAAATTTTATATGAAGGCGGAGGATCACAGCGTGAGAATAGTAGTACTTGATGGTTATACCGAAAATCCGGGGGATTTGAGCTGGAGCGGCTTGGAGGAGCTTGGCGACTTAGTCGTTTATGAAAAGGCTCCCGCGAACGACACAAAAGAGATTTTGAAGCGAATCGGTGGTTCTGAAGCAATCTACACCAATAAGACACCCATCAGCAAGGAGGTAATCGATACAGCACCTAATTTGAAGTTCATAGGTGTGCTTGCAACCGGCTACAATTTAGTAGATGTTAATGCAGCAAAGGAAAAGGGAATACCCGTGTGCAACATTCCAGCCTATGGCACTGAAGCGGTAGCACAGTTTGCAATCGCACTGCTTTTGGAAATATGCCACCATGTAGCCCATCATAGCGACCAAGTCTATAAAGGCCGCTGGGAGAATAGTCAGCATTTTTGCTTCTGGGACTATCCGCTGATTGAACTTTCGGGGAAAACCATGGGGATTATAGGATTCGGGAGAATAGGCCAAGCGACTGCTAGAATTGCTCAGGCTCTGGGCATGAAGATTCTGGCAAATAGCAGCCATGTCAAGCCGGAGCTCGAAAGTGAGACCTGCAAGTATACTGATCTTGATACTCTATTAAGGGAATCGGATGTAATATCGCTGCACTGTCCTCTTTTCCCTGAAACTGAAGGTATTATAAACAAAGACAGTATTGCTAAAATGAAGGATGGCGTAATTATAATTAACAATAGCCGCGGTCAACTAATAGTAGAACAGGACCTGGCAGATGCACTTAATAGCGGCAAGGTATACTCAGCCGGGCTTGATGTGGTAAGCGCCGAGCCGATAAGGGGAGATAATCCACTGCTGAAAGCAAAGAATTGCTTCATCACGCCACATATCAGCTGGGCCTCCAGAGAAAGCCGGCGGCGTCTTATGGACATCGCCGTCGATAATCTGCGGCAGTTCGTTAAGGGTAGTCCTGTAAATGTTGTAAATATGTAACTCAGTACGTTTATTGACTTTTTTTCAGTATATACTTAATATGAAGATAAGAATCTTTTTAATATAGTTTTACAAAGTTCCTTATCGAAAATATTCTAAACGAAGCAGGAGGTGTTATCATGCAAAGAGCAGCATTTATGACAGGTATTAACAAAATGGAAATTCGCGACATCGACATGCCAAACCCAAAGAAGGGTGAGGTTATTGTAAAAATTGAGTACGTAGGAATCTGCGGCTCCGATGTACATTATCTGGAACACGGGAGAATAGGTGACTTTATAGTTGATGGAGATTTTATTCTAGGACATGAGTGCGCCGGAACAGTAACGCAGCTTGGTGAAAACGTAAAAAACCTTAAGGTTGGCGACCGTGTTGCACTCGAACCCGGTATCACCTGCGGGCAGTGTGAATTCTGCAAAACAGGTCGCTATAATCTGTGCCCTGATGTTGAATTTTTGGCAACACCGCCCTACCACGGCTGTCTGCAAAACTATATCGCTTTCCCTGAAAACATGTGCTTTAGGCTCCCCGATAACGTGAGTACTAAGGAAGGCGCACTGGTAGAACCTCTTTCGGTTGGAGTCCATGCAGCCAGACAGGGCAATGTGTCTCTGGGTGATCGCGTGGTAATACTGGGAGCAGGCTGCATTGGTCTTGTAACCCTGCTTGCCTGTAAGGCTTTGGGTGCCTCTGAGATTATTGTGACAGATATTATGCCCAAAAGGCTTGAGTTTGCAAAGAAGCTGGGTGCAACAAGTGTAATTAATTCTGCACAAAGTGATGCACTTAAGGAAATTGAAGCCCTTACCGCAGGCCAAGGCGCCGATGTCGTCATTGAGACAGCCGGCTCGTCCGTGACCTACTCGCAGACGCCCTATATCGTAAAACGCGGCGGAACCATCGTCCTGGTAGGTATGGCAGCCGATGACATTATAGGGTTTAATTTTGCAAAGCTCATGGGCAAGGAGGCACAGGTTAAGACAGTATTCCGCTATAGAAACATTTACCCTCAGGCGATAAATGCAATCTCGGGAGGGCTGATTGATGTTAAAACAATTGTAACTCACGAATTTGACTTTGAAGACTCTGCAAAGGCCTTTGACTTTGTCATCAATAACAAGAACGATGTCGTGAAGGCCGTTATTAAGCTGTAGCTACGAGGTGTTCGAATAGCTTAGCGGTGTTGTAACAAATACTATGACAGGAGAAAAGGCTATGATACAAAATCCAATACTCACGGGCTTTAATCCCGATCCGGCAATTATCCGCACAGGCGACGATTACTATATTGCGACCTCTTCCTTTGAATGGTTTCCCGGTATTCCGATTTACCATTCGAAGGATTTAGTCCATTGGAAACTGATAGACTATGCCTTAAAAACAAAAAGGCATATCGATATGACATCTCTTCCTCCGTCCAAGGGAGTTTGGGCCCCCTGCCTCTCATACTGTGAGGCAGATAAGCTTTACTACGTGCTTTACTCCAATGTATACAACTCCAACCGCCTGCAGTACGATGTAGACAACTTTCTCATCTGGTCCGACAGCATCCATGGCCCATGGAGCGATCCTGTTTATATTAACTCCAACGGCTTTGACGCTTCACTGTTTCATGACGATGACGGCAGAAAATGGGTTCTGAATCAGGAACGAGATTTTAGGCCGGGGCACGAGACGAAGCGGCCAATCATATTGCAGGAATACAGCCCGGAGCAGAAGAAACTGATTGGAGAACCGGTGCGTCTTACCTACGGGGCCACGGAACGCGGCTTCACCGAAGCTCCTCACATTTACAAGCGTAATGGCTACTATTATCTTGTAACTGCCGAAGGGGGCACGGGCTACGGGCATTGTGTCGCATTACTGCGCTCGAAAAATGTAATGGGGCCCTATGAAAGCTGTCCCCGCAATCCTATAATCACCTCAAATGCCACCGAGTTCAAGATGCGACCGGAAGTAAAATATGCCATGACTGATTTATATAACCCTGATGTGATAATACAAAAGGCTGGGCATGGCTCTCTGGTAGAAACACAAAACGGAGAATGGTACATGCCCCATCTATGTGGACGGCCTGTGATGCCACAGCTGAGATGCATACTCGGCCGAGAAACAGCGATACAGAAGATGCAGTGGACAGAGGATGGCTGGCTGCAAATGGCTGACGGCACCAATATCGCCAAGGACAGCACTCCGGCGCCTAAGCTACCCGCTCATCCCTTCCCAAAGGATCCGCCCCGCTGCGATTTCGACAGTGAGGTGCTGGACCTGAATTTCAACACGCCACGCAATGAGATTACCGGGGACTGGGTCGATTTATCCGCACGTCCGGGTTATTTACGGCTGTATGGGCGGGAATCATTGACCAGCAACCACCACCCAAGCCTGATTGCCAGACGCCTGACCGCCTTTAATGCTACCGTTACTACCAAGCTGGATTTTGCAGCCGACCGCTATCAGCATCTGGCCGGGCTTACCTGCTACTATGAGCCCTCCAATTTTTACAGCATCTACAAGACCTACAGTGAGGAGCTCGACAGCAACGTTGTCGCCATAAGCGGCTATGTAAACAAAGAGCATACAGATGGTGGGAAGGCCATTGCTGTGGTAGAAAAGGACGCGCCTATATATTTGAGAGCGGAAATAATGACTGATAAGCTGCAATTCTCCTTCAGCATGGACGGTGAGAATTATGAAAAGCTGGGACCAATTTTTGACATGACTACGCTTTCGGACGAGGCCGTTGATTTCGGTGAGTTTACAGGAACCTTTGTTGGCATGTTTGCACAGGATGCCCATCTTCGAAATAAATACGCAGATTTTGATTTCTTTGAATATATCGAGGTCTAGGATCGAAGTCTCTGGGCATAGGTCTCTCCATCATAAGTAGTATGCAGGCTAATTTCTAAAAATTTAATGCTATGTGCTCTTTTGCACATAGCATTATTTCTTCAATACCTTTGCTCCATTCATCTTGCCTCTATAGCTTAGTCGTAATAAGGTTCCCAGACTCATATCTTTCGAGCCCCCGCTTGAAAAATAAATAGGAAATGCCTATGTAAACCGCATCAATGGCCAATAATCCCAATAAGCCATACCAGTTGAAGGCAGAAAGCAGCCTGAAGGGTAGAAAAACAATGAATCCGGTGGGAAGCAGGGTATACATAATCACCTTAACAGATTGCCTGTATATGCTATCAGGATATATAGAGAAGTTTATTAGAAACTCCGTCACAAGCCTTGATATCCCCGATGAATTACCAATGTAAAAGGTAAGCGTGTCAGCAACGGACATTATCGCTCCGGCCAGCAGTCCTCCGGCGGCTGTAAAGAGAATGAAGAGCAGCAGCTTGAGTGGAGCAAAGCCATACACCAGGAGAATGAGCACAAATCCATACACAAGATCTCCCCAGGCAGAAACAATCATCCTCGAGCAGTACACATTCACATAGACATTTTTAGGCTGCAGCAGATAGGTATCCAGCTCACCGTTCATTATAATCCTAGGCAGCTCCCTGACATTTCCGAAAAGGATATGAAGAAAGCCATACGTAGATGAGGATAAAGCCCATATTACCATAACATCCTTAAAGCCATATCCGCCAATAGATGAAACCTTCTGGAATATTACCCACCAGAAGAAGAGGAAGAATGCGTTGTTCAAGGCCATCCCAAGAGCTTGTAATATGAAGCTCACCCTGTATTCCATGGCGGAGAGCAGGTTGTACTTGAAATAAAGACATATTAGTCTCAGGTGCTGAAGAAAGCTCAGTGCGAGTCTTCGTCCCCCCTTATCCCCATCCTTCCTTGTGCCTGTTTTCTCCTTGGCCTGTATACCTGATTTTTTATCCCCCATTAACATTGAGTTTTCTCACTCCCCTCGAATAGATTAATGCCGATAAGGCTGCAAAAAGCACCGTATATAATATCTGTATCGGTACCATACTAAGAAATTCCTCCATAGAAAAGGAGGTCAGTAATCTTGCCGGCGCATATGCGATATACGAAAAAGGCAGGTAGAGAGCAATTTCTCTAATTATCTTTGGCAAGAATTCCAGCGGCAGAAACAGCCCCAGCATGAAGGACAGCTTTTGCACAATCCAGTAAAGCGCCGAATTATCCTCCGTCCAAAAAGAGGTCATGCCAATGAAGGCATCCATAAAGAAATTGAGCAGGATCCCGAGCATGGTCGAAATAACAACGGCCGGCAACGCACTAATATTAAGCCCCTCCAGCTTTCCGACATATAGGAATCCCAGTAGCAGCCCAACAGGCAGATTCGTCATCAGTCTGACCGCTATTTGTCCCATGCCCTCAGAAAACTGGTAAAGCACAAAGCTATATGGCTTATTCAGCTTATAGGCAATATTGCCGCTCTTAATTTCCTCATTCATGCTGCGAAAAACGTCACTCTTTGAAAGGATAACCATTTCTGCGGCGATATAATACCAAACAAGCCTGTTTACAGTATACCCCTCCATTGAACCATCGTTGAAGAAAATAGCCTCCCACAGCTGCATAAAAATAAATATAACCAAGGCGAAAAACAATGCTCCTGCAAGGAAGTCGGCGGTATAGATTAAGTTGCTGTTTATTCCTGTTTTCACCACAAGCAAATACTTGCGCAGCTTCCTCATGCCTATTCCCCCTCCCCGCCGCTATTCCCAGCCGTAGTTGAACCGGTACCCGTATCTGTATCTGTGTACCTATCTGTGTCCATATCTGTGCCTGCATATGAATCCGTGTGTGTGTTAGAATTTATACCTTCAAGTCCCTTATCCGTGTATATGTCGCCGATAATTTTTTCCATCGGTATATCCGAAATAGTCACATCCACAATGCTTCCCGCCTGCATAAGACGCAGCATGACCTCCTGAATTCCATCTCCCTCATCCACCTCCAGCTTCATTGAAAGCCCTTTTCTTTTTAAGATATTAAGTCCTTCAAGCATAGTGTGATTTGATATGGCAGCAAATTTAACATCTATGACCTTCTTTTTCAGGTATCCATACTTTAGAGCCTTTACGGAGCTGTCCATCACGATTTTGCCGTGGTTGATGATGACAGCCCTGCTGCATAAATGCTCCACGTCGCCGATGTCATGGCTGGTCAGAAATATTGTCGTCTTTTCCTCTTTATTGAGGCGTGTAATAAGCTCACGTATTTTCTGTTTCACCAGAACATCCAAACCAATTGTCGGCTCATCAAGAAAAATAATCTCCGGCTTATGTAGAATTGATGCTGCGAACTCACATCTCATACGCTGTCCCAGAGAAAGCTTCCTAACCGGTATATCCATGAGCTCACCTATTTCAAACAGCTCGACAATTTCATCTATCCTCTTGTCCAGAAGCTTGCTATCCATCTCATATATGGCGCCAAGCAGCCTAAAGCTATCCATGGGCGGGAGGTGAAACCACAGCTGTGACTTCTGCCCAAAAACACTACCAATCCTAAAGGAAAGGCTCTTACGCTGTTTTCCTGGATCAAGCCCTAATACTAACATGCTGCCGGATGTAGCATTTAAAATACCCGTAAGCATCTTTATGGTGGTAGATTTCCCTGCGCCATTCGGCCCCAGAAATGCAATCAGCTCGCCCCTCGGCACCTCAAGACTAATGCCATGAACCGCCTCAATCTCTCTGTATTCGGGCTTGACAAGGGATTTCACACTCTGTGTGAACCCTTCCTTCTTAATTTTAGTCCTAAAGACCTTTCTCAGATCCCTCGCTACAATAACAGTGTTATTACCAGCTTCACCATCTCTTAATGTGGTCATGCCTCCGCCTCCTTCCAAACATGCATTTTGAAGCATACCTTCAGCTTTTGTTAGCTCTATATATTCGCCATTATATATTTGCCCTTGTATATTCGCCCTCATATACAGAACCGATATATATGTCCGAATATATAAAAGCCCCGCGAAATCACCTAAAAAAGTGACTCCGCAGGGTTAAGCTCCTGCGTGTAGGGCAATCAGCCCCTATGCTGCTCAAGCTTGGTATCTCTAAGCATACTCGCCTTTTGAGCTATTTTGGCACAGATTCTCTTTTTTGTCAATAGTCTTTGAGACGGAGGTCTTAGGAGCATCTGATAAATCCAAAATTATGCTGTCAGATGCTCCACCAGGATTTTCAATCCCATTCCAATTAGTATAATGCCGCCCGCAAATTCTGCCTTTGACTTGAATTTAGCGCCAAAGACATTTCCGATCTTTACTCCTGCTGCCGAAAAAAGAAATGTGATGATGCCGATAGTTAAAACGGCAGGTAGAATGTCCACCTGCAGGAAAGCGAATGTTACGCCTACAGCCAAGGCATCAATGCTGGTGGCCAGGGACAAGATGAGCATGCTTTTCAAGCCAAAAGTATTTCCTACATTTTCACAATGCTCCTGTCTGGACTCTCTTATCATGTTGATGCCAATTACCGACAAAAGAGCAAAAGCAATCCAATGGTCAACCGTAACAATATATTCGCTAAATTGGGTCCCGAACAGGTGCCCAATCAGTGGCATAATCGCCTGAAATCCTCCGAAAAAGAGGCCTGTAATGAGAGCATGTTTTACTTTCAAGCTCTGCACCGACAAGCCCTTGCAAATAGCTACTGCGAAGGCATCCATCGAAAGGCCGACGGCTATAATTATCAATTCCGCTAATTCCACCCTATCCGTTCCTCCCTTAGGCTGTATGGGATGTCTAAGTTGCAATATTAGCACAAATTTCATCTTTCTTCAATACATATATTCAATGAGCGCTTGCGCGAATTGTACGCCAAACCGCGGGCGCTTCAGCGCCTTCCTTATGCGTTTTGTGTGTATCGCGCCGCGAGCATTTGAAAAAACGGCTATACTAAAAAACAGGCTCAAGGCCTGCTTTTTAGTATAGCAATATTCCTTTTCCTCCGACTACTATCGTGCCACCGCGCTAGCCCTTCTTACAAGATCGTTAAAATCGTCCATAAGATTATTCAACCCATTGCCCATCCTGTTGCCGGTTGTGTTGCCGGTTGTATTGCCGGTACGGTTCCTTGCTCCGTTGTTTGTTACGTTATTCATCCTGTTGCCAGTTGCATTGCCCCCGGTATTGCTCTGAGAGTTTACTCCAAGCATTCTCCGAATCTCAGTCAGAATATTTGAATCATTGCTGACGGCAACATTTCTTATTGTGCCGTCAATACTCTTGATTCTCTGGCTTATACTATTCCTAAGCTGCGACAAGGAAGCATTCCCATCCGTATTTACCCCACACAGTGCAGTATCTCCCATAACAATTACATCGGCTGAGTTCACACCAGGCATATTCATGATCTGCCTTTTTATATTGTCTGCTTTTTGCCGGTCTGCGGTTGACATCTGCGTGCCGGTACTATTGTTAATCATGTTCGGTGGCTCTGCTGATAAATTTGTTCCTGCATTTGTTCTGTCCCTTCCTCCGACCACACCGTTATTCAAGCCCATCCCTGCGCCGTCACCATATCCGGTATTGCCGCCAATCATTGTGTCATCCCTGTAGTTGCCTGCAGTGTTCATCCCGGTACCAAATCCCTGTGTCTGAGCATTAGCGTTACCATTAATGCCGTCCTGTCCGGGCGTTCCCGGCGTACCGGCTTGCGTGCAGCCAACAAGCACTGCTGCGAACAGACAAACACCGGCTAAGATACCTATAGCTCTCCTAATCGAATTTTGCATCTCAAAACACCTCCCGTATTATTCTGTCTACATAAATCCATAATTATTTGAGTAAAATTTTGTGAATCTCGAGGGCATAAAAAAACTGCAAGAACATTTTTCAATAGAACGAAAAATATTTTTGCAGTCCATATGCCTGTAGGGCATTTTGTAAAATTGCTCTTATTCCGTTTTTATCTATTTTTATCCTTCACATTGGGCTCGTTCATCGCTCATAGTAAGTGTATCCGCGCAATCCATCCTCATAGGCGCGCATAATCGCCGGTCTTTCTCCGGCGGTAATGAAGCCATCGTGAATCGCCTCTTCGGCCGTCTCGCGCATACGCACCAGCATCTCCTTCGGGTCAAACTCAAAGTAGGAAAGCACGTCAGCCACACTGTCGCCGTGGAGCTCCTTCACAAAATCAAATTGCCCATCCGGTGTAATTCTCACGCTGACTACGTTTGTGTCTCCGAACATATTGTGAAGATCACCCAGAGTCTCCTGATATGCACCAACCAGAAATACTCCCAGGAAGTAATCATCTCCATTTCTCATCTCGTGCAGCGGCAGTGTATTCTTCACATCATGCAAATCAATAAAACGATCGATTTTTCCGTCACAGTCGCAGGTAATATCCGCAATAACCGCATTTCGCTTTGGCAGCTCCAAAAGGCGATGAATGGGCATTATCGGAAACAACTGATCAATTGACCAGCTATCAGGTATGGATTGAAATACGGAAAAATTGCAGTAGTATATATCTGCTATCGCGCTTTCAATATCCTCCAAATCCGGCGGACTATTCTTGAGCTTCTTTTTTTCTTGTGCAATCTGACTAATTGTGTTCCAGAAGACCTTCTCCCCTATAGAACGATCGCGCAGGCTGATCTTGCCGTGCTTAAACATATCGCGCATCTCATCTCTGTAATACAGAGCATCATTATAGCACTCCTGTATGTTTTTCAAGGACAAACTCTTATTGACATCAAAAAGATTCTTCAGCTGCTCCGGCGCGTCCTCGTCAACCTTATCCGGTATATCATACTCCTCAAACTTTTCCACATTCAATACATTGAACAAAAGGACGGAATAATAGGCAACCGTCATTCGCCCGGATTCAGTCAAAATAACAGGGTGTGGAACGCCTGACGAGTCCAAAGTAGTCATCACAGCCTCGACAATGTCTGCACAGTACTCCTCAACTGTATAGTTTCGGCTATGAACATAATTGGTGCTTGAGCCATCATAATCCACAGCAAGTCCGCCGCCCAAATCCAGATAGCCCATTGGCGCTCCCTCTTTCACCAGCTCCGAATAAACTCGGGATGCCTCCAGGACCGCAGAACGGATATCTCTTATATTAGGTATCTGCGATCCCACATGATAATGAAGAAGCTTGAGAGAATCCAGCATATCCTTTCCCTTCAGGTAGTCCACCATATTAATCAGCTGTGATACGTTCAGCCCAAATATGCTTCGGTCACCGCCGGATTCGAGCCAGTGGCCTCCTGCCCTCGATGACAGCTTGACGCGTATGCCAATATTGGGTTTAACCCCTAAAGCCCTGGAGCGCTCAATTATTGTATCTACCTCATCCGGAATCTCTATGACAAAAAAGAGCTTGAAACCCATTTTGACAGCATATAAGCCCAGATCAATAAACTCCTCGTCCTTATATCCATTGCAAATAAGATAAGCTTCCTTATCCTTCATTACGGGAAGTGCTGCAATCAGCTCCGCTTTGCTGCCTACCTCCAGGCCATGATGGTAACGCTGACCAAATCTGGTCACTTCCTCAACTACCTGTTGCTGCTGATTCACTTTAATCGGATAAACTCCGCGATACACATTTTTGTAGCCCAATTCCTTCATTGCCTTTTTGAAAGAATCATTAATATAGGCAATCTGCGAATCCAGCAAATTTTCCAAGCGCAAAAGAACAGGCATATCAAGGCCCCGCTCCCGAACACCTGATACAATATCCATCAAACTGACTTCGCCGGATTTACTATTCTTATTCGGATTTACCATTACCTCTCCATTATCGGAAATGGAAAAATAGCCGGCACTCCAGTTTTTAACTCCGTACAATTCCTCTGATTTCTCTTTAGTCCATCTTCCCAAAAGCTCAGCCTTGTTCATTTTTTTTGCCTTTCTAATCTACATAATACTGTTTTGTAAGTTCAGAATTCAAAGAAATACTATAGCAGACAATAACATAATTATGCGTGCATTGTCAACATGGTGCAAGGCCCTCGTATAGCTCATTTTTGCGAGAGATTTATTAGGAAGCTTTTAAGCCATAATTTATCTAACTATCACCGGAAAAATCCGGTATATAACTGTGGTCAACTGTAATAACTGAACGATATGTAGGATTCAACTCCAAAATTCTTTCAGATATAAGAATGCTCAGCTCCTCATCACTCAATCTAAACTTGTAGGGCACTACAACATCAAAAATAAGGTTGGAATGAGTTATACCCCATACAACTCTAAAATCATGCATATGAATATCATCAGAAATCTCTTTAATTAGCTTTTCTACTGCCTCCTTCAGCTCATTAGTCTGTTCGTCATCCATAATGACGGGATCCAGATGAATTACCATATAAATCCCCATATCCTTCAAAAAGTCCCTTTCAATATTATCAATAAGGTCATGGCTCACCATAATGTCCTGCTTGGCTGACACTTCGCAATGTACTGATGCAAAACGCTTGGAAACTCCATAGTTATGAACCGTCAAATCATGCAAGCCGACTATCCCATCATAGCTTAGAACCTTTTTGTAGATACTGCGTACCAGCTCTTCCGAGGGTGCCAGGCCAAGCAGCGGACTTATCGTATCAGCAACCATTTTGATTCCGGAAATAATTATGAAAACTGCAACGGCGACACCCATATATCCATCAAGATTAAAGGCTGTCAGGGTTGAAATAATGGAAGCAAGCAATAATGAAGAGGTCGCCAGCATATCGTTCCGGCTGTCAATAGAAGTCGCGTATATTGTAGAAGAATTAATTACTCTACTGATTTTGCGATAAAATAGGGACTGCCAAAGCTTAATCAGGATAGAGACAATGAGTATAGATATTGCAAGCCATGAAAACACTACTTTATCTGGATGAATAATCTTTTCTACGGAGCTCTTAATGAACTGAATCCCGAAAATCAAGATAATAAATGAAATGATCAAGCTGGATACATACTCCATCCTCGCATGCCCGTAGGGATGCTTGGCGTCTGCAGGCTTCTCGGATACCTTGAAGCTTATCAGCGTTATAATGGAGGAAACCGAATCAAAGAGGTTGTTGACAGCATCCGCAACAATAGCAATGCTATTGGAAAGCGTACCCGCAATAATTTTTATGAGAAATAGAAGAAGGTTGGTCATAATCCCAACTATTCCTGAAAACTTACCGTAACGCCCGCGCACCAGCTCGTTCGAGGTATTTTGACTGTCCTTAACAAAAAGCCTGATTAACAAATTAGTCATGCCAACTCTCCTAAACATATTATCTACCAATTTCTGCACCATTCTACCCAATAGTATAATCCAAAATCCCGGGAGACTTAATAAAAAAATCCGCAGAACATATTACTGTCCCACGGATTTATCCGTCTAAATCCATTGCCATTCTCGGCCCGGCCTCATGTACCGTTTCCGGTCCATCGCCTGCTCAGTTTGTACTGTAGTCTCGTGCAGCGCAAATTGATTAGTTTAATTATATGATACGTGGATTTTCCTGTCAAGTGACTGCATTCTTGCAGTGTACAGCCTTAAAAAGGGAGTGAGCTTTGAAACTCACTCCCTTCTACTCACACTCCTTAAGTCTTGCCCCTTAGTCTTTTGCTGTTACACTTCTGCTATTTACAGTTCTGGTGCTGATACCATTTTTATCTTGGGCATAGAAGACTATAACCACTCTGTACTGACTGCCGACAATCCCATTAATTGTACCGTAAGCACCCGAATGCCAGGTATTATAATCGTAAAAGTCGTAAAAGGTTTTAAGAGTCGTCCATGTACCTGATACATATTTTTGTACCTTAATTGATTTTTCACCGATTACATCCATTATGCCGGTTCCGTAAATTCTACAGTCGAAATTAATAATGCCATCGGAATACGCTTGTATCGCAATAGCATAGGAGCTGATACGTGAACTTGCCCGGGTCTCATACGAGTCATCCTTTTGATCGGAAAACGCCGTTGCACTAGAAGTCGTTCCTAAGGAAGCAATGACTAAAACCATAATAACGCATACAATAAATAGTTTTTTCATTTTAACTCTCTCCTTCATATATGGAATCTAACATCCTAACGATTTCTTCCCTTGAGACATTCCCACTGATGCTGTAAAGGCACTGATCCCTGGTCCAAATTACCTGAATCTGCTCTTTGTTGCTCATGAAGTAGTGCTCCAGATCATCGATGAGCAGAACCTCGCCACCGTTCTCATCCAGTTCGTATGCGGAAGCTGCTTCATTGTCGCTATACATAGCAACAGTAAACACTAACCTCTTCTCATCACTAAGATATAGTGCCGTAATATCCTTGCACATAGGTGTCTGCGCTATATCGACCTTCGACAACTGGAAGCCGTCGGGTATCCACTTGGGTGTCAGCGCCTTTATGTTCAGAGCCTCCATAGCCGCATCAATAGAATCATAGTTATCAGCCTCACTCCTGATAGATGCGATTCCTTCATCAATCGACACATCCAGCTCCGATTCACCGGTTATTTCAATGCCCGGCCCAATTTTGAAAGTCTCCTTTCCCCAACTGACTATATACTCCCACAAATCAAAACCGGTTGCATTTACAATAGCAGTCCTGCCAACAACAAATGTGACAATCAGAGCAAGGAGGACTGTTGCAACCCTTTGCCTTTCATATCCGCTGCCAGGCCTTTCCGCTTTGCTCTTATCCTGCGACTGTGCTTCAGCCTCAGCTAAAACTTCCTTCTCAATCATCGGAATTACCTCGGCATTGAACTTCTCCAAGGATGCATTCACATCCAGGTCATCGAATACAGGCTCCCTTTCTTCCAGTACGTCAACAATGTGCATAACCAGTCCATCGTTCAAATTGTCATCATCACTTAGAGCAGATTCCTGCAGGAGTAGTGCTTGCAGCTTGTCAGAATCAAAATTCGTCAAATCATACTCGAACCTTTTACTTTTGCTGCCCGCATTCTCAGTCGGATTATTTTTTTCCGTATCCATATCTAATCAACAAACCCTTTCATAATATTAATGTCAGTAGGCATACAAAAAGTCACATTTTTTGAAAATTTTTTTTGTGCCCTCTTTTTATTTTTTCACGAGAACGCTTTAGCCGCATCTTACAAGCTGACTCGGATATCCCATACACTTTTGCTATTTGCGAGATTGGCTGGCGATGCTTATAAAACCGAATGATAATATCTGATTCAGACGTGGTGAGATAATCAGAAATATAGTAGTCTATATTATCCCCCCGAGACCGCGGAAATAATAGATCCTTCTCAATTTTAACCACATATTGCCTTTTTTTCTTA
>Ga0209510_1000308_pt1 | contig 71244 bp, 48 predicted proteins | sample BiotimSIPDNA_FD_185749 | JGI IMG/M metagenome (GOLD analysis project Ga0209510, IMG submission 185749) | Anaerobic biogas reactor microbial communites from Washington, USA - Biogas_R1 time_0 SIP DNA (SPAdes) (version 2) | ecosystem: Engineered > Bioreactor > Anaerobic > Unclassified | place...
ACCAGTGATCCTGGAGCTTCCATACGAGCCATTTGTGGCATTTTGAATCTCCTGTTTTGAGGTGGAGGGTGATGATGGGAAAAAAGAGCGCAAAATTCAAACCAGAATTGAGGAATGGGGAAATGGGTAAAAAATAGTCCGTTTTGGTTTCCGGAAAAAAACAGTCCGTCTTTAAAGCCATCTCAAAATAGTCCGTCCGTAAAGGTTACATAAAACTACATAAGACTAAAGATTAGTCCGTCCGGCTCGGCTAAAAATAAGGAAAAAAGTAGTCCGTCTGTATGAGCAGCCTTGTGCCATCAACTTACCATCTATTATTTTCAAAACGTTTTTTCCCCATGACTTTCCCACGTGAGGATATAACAATATCATATGACTATTCGAAGCATGACTGGTTTCGGACTCGCCGAAGCTTTGACCCCTTCTGGTACATACAGGGTCGAGATTCGTGGCGTCAATAATCGTTTTCTGGAAACTCAGGTTCGGTTGCCTAAATTCACTGCCAATCTCGAATCCAGAATTAAAAAAGAAATCACTTCGATCATCTCCAGAGGATCAATTTCAGTTTTCATCAGTTGTGATAAAGAACAGGCTCAAACCCGGCTTACCTGGGATAAAACTTCTGTTGATAACTACATGCAAATTTTTCAGGAAATACAAAACACCTACAATCTTCAGGATAAAATCTCCCTCTCCAATCTTCTTAATTTCAGTGATTTCATAAAAGCTGAAAATGTCAGCTATGATGAAGAAATGCTGTGGGAACATCTGCAACCGGTTCTGGATGAAGCAATTAAACTCTTCCAAGACACCCGTGAAGCTGAAGGTACCTTTATTATTAACGAATTAAAAAAAATAATTGAAGAGATAACCCGTACACTTGAACAGGTAGAGAAAAAAGCCCCACAGAGGGTAATTGAGTATGCTAAAGTGCTGGGAGAACGGGTCCAGAAATTGATTGAAAATCCTCCTGACCCACTCCGTATGACTACCGAAATCGCACTGATGGCTGAGCGACTGGATATATCAGAGGAGTGTACCAGGCTCAGGGCACATATTGCCAAATTTTATCAGGATATTGAGCAGGATAAACCAGTGGGAAAAAGCCTTAGCTTCCTTCTTCAGGAGATGAACCGAGAAGCAAATACCATCGGTTCAAAGGCAAATGATACCGAAATCTCACATTTGTCGGTAAAGCTTAAGGAATTAATTGAGAAAATTAGAGAACAGATTCAAAATATTGAGTAACGGCTACCCTGCTTCAAAAACAGGCGTGTCCGTAAACAAACAGGAGGAACACCATGGCAGATTTGCTTGAGTTGGATCTTGAAGAACTTGAAAAACGCGGTATTAACCGGTACAAGGCTGTACTTATGGCTTCTCAGGAAGCACGGTTTATTAATGATCAGATCCGGCTTGATAATATCGAAACAAAAGAAAAACCAACAACCCTTGCTCTCCAACGCCTTTTTGAAGGCCGTGTCGTGATTAACGAAGAGGGCGAGATTGAGCGTTAATAATGCAGAACACATACCGGATTTTAGTCGGTATTTCAGGCGGGATCGCTGCGTACAAGATCCCGCAGCTTATCCGCTTGTTGAAAAAGCAGGGTGCTCAGGTTAAAGTGGTTTTAACCCCTAATGCCAGTGGTCTTGTAGGGGAAAAAGCTCTTCAAACAATCTGTGGACACCCAGTTTTCACTGACAATGCCTCCTTTTACGATATGGATCATATACGGCTATCCCAATGGGCCGACGTCTTTCTTATTTCACCTGCAACTGCAAACACCATAGCGAAAATCGCTCACGGAATTGCTGATAACCTTCTTACCTCTCTTGCCCTCTCTATAAGTGAATCAAAAATTATGATTGCTCCTGCAATGAATTCGGAGATGTGGGAGAAAAAAGCGACTAATCATAATCTGCAAATCCTTAAGGACAGAGGATATCACATTCTTCCAGTCGCAAACGGAGAGCTAGCCTGCGGGGTCTGTGGACCGGGCAGAATGCTGGAACCACAGGAAATTACTGATCATGTTTTTAGATACATGGCAAGCTCTTCCATTTTAAAAGGTAAATCTGTACTGATCTCATCGGGACCAACTGAAGAGCCAATTGACCCGGTCAGGGTTATTACCAACAAATCATCGGGCAAAATGGGTGCGGCGCTGGCTCGTGCTGCTTTATATCTGGGAGCCAAAGTAACGGTTGTCAGCGGTCCTGCTTCTGAACCACTACCTTCAGCCGCTACAGTTGTGAAAGTTCAGACAGCTCAGCAAATGAACACCGCTTTAAAAGAGCATTTTGAAAATTCTGACATTTGCATCATGGCTGCAGCTGTCAGTGATTACCGGCCACTTTGCTTTTCTGAAACCAAAATCGTACGTGAAGAAAAACATAAGTTCACGCTTGCGCTGATTCCCAACCCTGATATTTTAGCCAATTTGGCTCTTAATAAAGGGAAGAGATTTTTAGTGGGATTTTCACTTGAAAGCGATGGCTCTGAAGAGCGCGCAATTGCCAAGATGAATCGAAAGGGTTGCGATATGATAATTTTCAACCGAGCAGATCAGGCATTAGGGTTGGATTCTACCAGAGTAGTGATACTTGGCTGTGATGGGTTTCGTGAAGAAGTCCCAACCATTGATAAGAATGCTGCTGCAGGCATAATTCTGGAACGAATAGCGCAACGGTGTGTTAGCAGATGATTACCAGACTTTTCACAGCATACCTTCGTCAGCAGAAGCAATTGGGAGTTGACGATTATATCCTAAATAAGGATCTGATCAACCTTCTTTCATTGAAACGTGTAAATACCACAGAACAAACGACTGCTTCATTAGACTCTAAAACAAATCAACAAGCTGCTGCGACGGCTATCAAAGAGGCAGTCAAGAATGTTGTTTCCCAAAAGAAAACTGAATCCTCTTCTGTCCATACACGTCTAGCTTCCCTGAGGCCGCTTAACACGATCATTCCTTCGGCCCAAGTGGGAAGCAAAACGGTTGAGCCACCTGTTTTGGAGCAGTCTAAAAGAGAGGCGCTTAAGCAACTCTACATCAATGGTTGCAATGCATGTCATCTGGCCTCCAGCAGAAACCGATGGGTCTTTGGCGCTGGAAATGCAGAAGCTATAGTGATGGTAATAGGTGAGGCGCCGGGAGCTGAGGAGGATGAACAGGGTTTACCTTTTGTAGGGGCTGCCGGGCAGTTATTGACAAACATGCTTGCAGCTATTAACCTGGATAGAAATAAAGATATATTTATCACTAATGTTCTTAAATGCAGACCTCCGGCAAACCGCAGCCCTGAGAGTGCAGAGATACAGCTTTGTACTCCTTTGCTTTGCAGGCAGATTGAAATAATCAAACCACGGGCAATTCTTCTTTTAGGAAGGATTGCTGCGCATGCGGTTTTAGGCATAAGCGAAAGTATTGCAAAGCTTCGTTCAAAAGTGCATGATTATAATGGTATTCCAGCCATGGTGATCTATCATCCTGCGGCGCTTTTACGAAATGCTCAATATAAACGGCCTGCCTGGGAGGACCTGCAGAAATTTCAGGCATTATTGGAAAATCTCGGAGTATATGGCTTACCAAAATAATGCTAATCGCACAGAACCCACGGTTCCGGTACTTCTTTCCGATAGAATCCCTCCTCAGGCTCTGGAAGTGGAAAGAACTGTGCTGGGATCCATGTTAATCGATTCACAGGCTGCACTTAATGCTATAGACATCCTGGATGAAGATTGTTTCTATTCAACTGCAAATGCCCGAATATTTCTCTGTATGAAGGAGATGTTTGAGAAGAGCATTCCTGTTGATATAGTAACGATCACTGATCTGCTCCGAAAAAAAGGATGGCTGGAATCAGTAGGTGAAGAAACGTATTTAGGTGAGCTCGCCGAATGCATCGCAACTTCTGCAAATATTGAGTATTATGCTAATATTTTGCGGGAAAAAGCTATTCTAAGAAAGCTGATAACTGTTGCAGGGGAGATCACCACTGAGTGCTTCAATGTGGATGTAGAGCCTCAGGAGGTTGTGGATAAGGCTGAATCGAGAATCTTTGGGATATCGGAGTCACGGATTAAAAATAAATTTGAGTCCATGGCCGATCTTCTGCCAAAAACTTTTGAGGAGATTGAAGGGTATACTAAAGGTAACTTTAAAGGAGTGCAGACCGGATTTAAAGAACTCGATGAGATGACTACCGGTTTACAGCCTGGGGATCTAGTAATAGTTGCAGGACGTCCATCAATGGGTAAAACGGCATTTGTCCTTTCGCTTGCACTGAACACCTCTATGAAATATAAGAACCCAACAGCAATATTTTCACTTGAAATGTCAAAAGAATCTCTGGTGCAACGTATGCTCTGCTCTGAAGCACGTGTCAACATGCACCAACTCAGAAGTGGTACTCTTCCCAAAAGAGATCTACCCAAACTCAGTCTTGCTGCCGGGCCTCTTGCTGAAGCTCCAATTTATATCGATGATACTCCGGCAATATCGGTTCTGGAGCTTCGGGCTAAAGCCAGACGCTTGAAAGCGCAATATGGGCTGAAGTTGATCATTATTGACTATTTGCAGCTTATGGGGTCTACAAGCAAAGTAGAGAGCCGTCAGCAGGAGATTTCTATTATCTCCCGTTCGCTTAAGGGAGTGGCAAAAGAGTTGGATGTTCCGGTAATTGCTTTGTCGCAGTTATCAAGAGCTGTCGAGCAACGAAATGACCATAGACCACAACTGGCTGATTTACGTGAATCAGGGGCAATTGAGCAGGATGCAGATCTGGTGATGTTCGTTTACCGCGATGAGGTTTACAATAAAGATGATGAAAACGTAAAAGGCAAAGCTGAAATAATCGTGGGTAAACAAAGAAACGGCCCCATAGGAACGGCGAATCTGGCTTTTGTGAGAGATTTCGCCCGTTTTGAAAATCTCTCTGAACGTGAAGAGGAGATTCCTGGATTTTGAATATTCTGCTCAGCGGCATTATAAAAGTAGGCTATAGCGGACGCAGGATATGGCATTTTTTTGCCGAATTCCTCAGAAGTGTCAATCGCTATGGAATACTTTTTTTCCAGACATTTGCAAGACTTCATCTGCTTTTTAAAAATCCGGACATCACTGTTTCTCATATGTTTAATCTGGGTATCGAATCTGTTCCTCTGATTTCTGTCATTGCATTATTCCTGGGGTCAGAAACTGTTATTCAATCGGTTTATCAGATGCAGGGGTTTGCACCCATGCGCTATCTTGGTGTTCTGGTATGCAAAAGTATAGTTACTGAACTGGGGCCGGTGATTACCGCAATGGTATTTGCAGGAAGGGTGGCTACCGGAATTGCTGCAGAAATAGGATCAATGAAAGGAAGTGAACAGCTTGATGCCATGCAGGTGTTGAGTCTGGATTCGATTCGTTATCTGATAGTTCCTAAAACCGCTGCCTGTATTATAATGTTGCCGGCTCTAGCTATCTGGGCAGAGTTTTTGGCGATTCTGGGAGCTCTGGTAACAGTAATTCTTAATGTGGATGTAACAGTACACACCTTTTTATCTGGTTTACAACTGTTCTTTAATCCGATGGATGTGTTTGTTGGCATTGCCAAAACTATGGTGTTCGGAGCGACTGTTGCCATTACTGGAGCTCATTTTGGATTTGAGGCAAAAAGCGGTGCAGAAGGAGTGGGAAATGCTACTACCAAAGCTGTTGTGACTTCTGCTGTTCTTATTCTGGTTTTTGATTTCCTTATTGCATTGCTTTTTCTGTAATAATCATCGCCTTTGCAAAAGAGACGGGAAGGTCTGAGATGCTAAAAATTGAACATTTAAAAAAACATTTCGGTAATCAGATTGTTCTCGATGATATCAATCTGGAGATTAAAAAAGGGCAGATAACTTGCATTATAGGTCAATCAGGCAGTGGAAAAACGGTTCTGTTCCGTCATATTATTGGACTGCTCTTTCCTGATGGTGGAAGGATACTTCTGGATAATCATCCTATTTCGTATCCGGGTATAAAACCCTCCGAATTCAATCGATACCGTAAACGGTTTGGAATACTCTTTCAGGGGGCGGCATTATTTGATTCCATGAATGTAGGTGAAAATCTGGCTTTCCCTTTACGCGAGCATACCAGGCACACAGAATCAGAAATCAATAATATCATTGGTGAATCGCTGGAAATGGTGGGTCTGAAAGAGGAGTTTAAAAATAAAATGCCTTCAGAGCTCAGTGGAGGCATGAGAAGCAGGGTTGGTCTGGCGCGTGCACTAGTCATGAAACCAGAAATCATGCTTTATGATGAGCCTACATCCGCTCTGGATCCCATAATGACCGATAAGATAAACGATCTGATTCTGAGTCTGCGAGAAAAGCTTGGAATGACTTCAATTGTAGTTACTCATGATATAGGCTCAGCCTATAAAATCTCCGATAAAATTGCCATGATTCATGAAGGCAGGATAATTTTTGATGGATCGCCAGCTCAAATCCGTAAATCCAGAAATCCCTACATTCAGCAGTTTATAAGAGGGCAGCGTAAATTACATTATGCAGTAGAAGGCGAAGAAGTCTATTCCGGGCAGTTTGATCTGGAAAGACTAAGGAAAAGTGAGATATCCGAAAGAATGTTCAGAGTGCCTTTGAAAACTGAAAGCCCATCAGATAAGCAGACTCAGGACCCACAAGAACATGAATAAAAAAAATAAAACCGCTTTCGTATGTAATAGCTGTGGTCAGGATTATGCGAAATGGAGAGGTAAATGTGATAATTGTGGCGAATGGGACACCATTACTGAAATCCGGATAGCATCAAAGAAAGACAGCGGTTTTCGTCTTCATGATAGCGGAGATCCGCCAATACCACACCTTCTTTCCCAGACTGTTGCTGACGATACTCCACGGATAAAAAGCGGCTTTTCTGAAATAGACAGAGTATTGGGAGGTGGTCTGGTACCCGGCGCATTTATCCTCTTGGGTGGGGATCCGGGTATTGGTAAATCAACACTCCTTCTGCAATTGACTTCACAACTTGCTGAAGCATCAAAAAATGTAATGTACATAACTGGAGAAGAATCTGCCGCACAGGTATCCATGAGAGCACGGAGGCTTAATTGCCTTGACTCAAAAGTGCAGATTCTCACTGAAACCAGAGTCGAATCGATTCTGAATGTTTTAGATGAAGAAAAACCGGAAATAGTAGTAATAGACTCTGTTCAGACTGTATTTACAGAAGAACTGGAAAGTGCTCCCGGAAGCGTAGCACAGATAAGGGAGAGTTCGGCGAAACTACTGAGGTTTGCCAAAAGCAATGGAGTGGTAATTTTTCTTATTGGACATGTAACCAAGGATGGTTCTATTGCTGGTCCCAGGATTCTGGAGCATATGGTGGATACAGTGCTTTATTTTGAGGGAGATTCTTCATTTCAATACCGGATAGTCAGAGCGGTAAAAAATCGCTTCGGACCTGCAGGTGAACTGGCTCTTCTTTCCATGTCCGATGAGGGACTCAGGGAAATAACAAATGCATCGGAATTTTTCCTTACCAGCAGAGAACAACCTCAGATAGGTACTGCTATCGGTGCAGTGCTGGAGGGGAGCAGGATTCTGGTGGTGGAGCTGCAATCGCTTGTTAATCACTCCCATTTCGGGCTTCCACAGCGGGTTGCATCAGGGATAAACCCGCGTAAACTGGCTCTGCTTCTGGCAGTGTTGGAGCGTCATGGGGGGATTGTGCTGGGGGATCATGATGTATTTTTCAATGTTGCAGGTGGCTTGACTATCGCTGAACCGTCAATAGATCTGGGAATCGCAGCAGCGATTCTCTCATCCTTTCGAAACCGTCCTTTGAAAAATGATACAGCATTTATCGGTGAACTGGGTTTGGGTGGGGAAGTAAGGCCTGTAAGTAACATGATTAGCAGACTAAAGGAGCTTTCCAGACTTGGTTTTAAGGAGTGCATAGTTCCTAAACCGAACAAAACAGCAGACTGGTTTTCTGACTATGGGATAAGATTAATTACTTGCCAGAGAGTAGCTGAAATGCAGAACATTCTGTGGTAAGTGCATTCCTAAACCTCCAATGAAAAGTTCAACTTCAAATAAAATGCTTCTCACAAAGATTGCCATTAAGTATTTATAACTAAAATCACTCAAATGTGATGATTATGTTTTACCTGCTCTTTTAGATTGTTCTGATGCTAATGTTGGGATTTTCTCTAAGGAATCAAATCAATGATTTCGGGGGGGGAGCTATGTTTTCATCAGTTATTTTTACTTTCCTTTGCACATCTGTTTTCTCTGATATCCTGGTCCTGAAAGCAGGTGACACTCTGATATGTGATCATTATCGTGAAGTATTAGATATTGAGCAACGTTTATATCTTTGCGATGGAGACACTGTCTATCCCGAAGAGATACGTTCCAGAATGAATGAGAAAGATACTTTTTATTATGCAGATAATGCGTTTTTGAAAAAAAACATAAATGGAAGATTGTCATTTTTTGACGGAATAAAAGAAGAAATAGTATGGGAAGATATAAGTAATAGCTTTAATGATCCGGTTTTTCAGTACGTTAAAAAAAGAAATCCTGTTTTGTATTATTCTTTTGATGATATAAATTATTATAAATATAAAAGCATAGGTCCTAACAGACTGCTTGCGGACAGCCTGAAAGAGAATGCCAAAGCTTTCAAGTACTACCGTAACCACCGAATAACTAAATTAACTGGCTTTATTTCAGCGAATGCGTTTGTGGTACCTCTGTTAATAGGGCTGCTAAAATATAATGATGAGAGAGCGAAACCATTCATTATTATGAGTGCTTCAGGTATGCTGGCAAGTGTTTGTATTACAGTATCAATTCCCAAAAGACTATTCAATAAAGCTATTACATGTTATAATTCGCAATAGAGTGACAAAATCAGAAAACCGGTCAAATTTGCATTCATGTTACATGACCGGTTTTCAAAATACTTCAACCCGGTTTCTTCCATTATCTTTAGCACGGTAAAGTGCTTTATCTGCCTTCTTAATGAGCTCATCTATCTGACGGGCATGCTTACGGTAAACTGCGATTCCAAAACTCATAGTTACATGAACGTCTTCTCCTGAAGGGGCCCTGAAGAGTTTGGAACTGATTTGCTGTCTTATTCTTTCGGCTGTTTCCATTGCATTGTTGTCATCTGATTTAACAAGAATGAGAGCAAATTCCTCCCCGCCATATCTGGCTACGGTGTCTACTCCCTGGCGAATACAGCTTTCCAGGCATGATGCAACTCCCTTGAGAACTATGTCACCGAATTGATGACCGTAGGTGTCATTTATCTTTTTAAAAAAGTCAATATCGCAAATAATTAAGGCCAGCGCATCCTGATAACGGATGGCACGAGTGATTTCATCTGAGAGAATTTGTTGAAACTCCCGGTGATTGTAAAGACCGGTAAGCCCATCGTGAGTAGCAAGATTCCTGGCTTGGTCAAGAATGAGAATCTTCTCGATAGCCAATCCTGCAGAAAGTGCCAGTCTGACCAGAAGATCTTTATCAGATTCACCGAAAGCATCTCGGGTCACCGATTCCAAAAGAATCAATCCTTTTGAATCATCAACACCAATGGGAACTGCCAGAAAGGAAGAGAATTCCTCATTATGTGGTTCGTTCTCTGAATAGCGAATTTCATAATGTTCTTTTGAAAAGTTTCGGAAGATGCTGATGTTTTTAGAATATAGCAGTGATACCAGATTTTTTTCTTTCAAAGAAAACTGCAGATTATTTAATCCTTCGGTTTCGATTCCCCATGTGCGTTTAATTTCTGCACAGTTTTCCTTTTGAGATTTTATACTAATGGTTAATCGATTGCAGGCAACCGCAAAAGGAATAACTTCCAGCATCTTATCCAAAATTGCATCTATGGAGAGATTCTGAAAAAACTCTTTCTCGATACTGCTCATTGCAGCAAGCCGGAGATGTTCCAGCTTGTGTTCTGTGTAAAGATAAGTATTAAAAACTGCATTACCCAGTATAGATGCCAATACAGAAAGGAAGGCATGATCCTCATCAGTAAAATTTTTCTTGTTTGTGCTGTCCACTATTATGCTGCCCCGCTCTGCATCACCGGCAATAATTGGACTGGCCATAAGTGAACGGATACCCACATCTTGAGAATAATAATATAGGGTAACCGAGTCGCTTATAATTTCCTGAAGATTAAGCTGTTTTAAACCTTCCTTGAGAAAACCACCAATTACTCCCATACCAGGATAAATGATCGCATTTTGGTTAATGAACTGAGAGGGAGATGAATATTTTCTTAATTTCAACCCTCCATCGCGGGTGGGAAAAAAGATAGCTATTGTGTGAGCTTCAATCCGTGCCCGGATCAGTTTAATACAGTCCTCAAGCAGAAGATCTACAGTTTTTTCTATCTGTTGCCATTGTTCTTTACGATATGCAGAGCCTAAAGCATTCACCCTCAGAATAGATGTATCATCAATAACCTGTTTCTGTGCTAAGCGATTTAATAGAGGTTCCTGGTGTGTTTCTTTTCCACTATTTTTTTCATGGTTATCATTGTGATATTTGGCTTTCTTTTTGGATGGAACAAAATACAAGGCTATGGCTACAAGGGCGAATAGAGGAACAGTAAATCTGCCGTGCAAATTGTCAACAAAAAAAGCTGCAGTACAAAATAATATCAGTGATATTTGAATTATTGTAGTCACGTTTGCGGTCCATCGTTTGAAGTCTCTACAGGAACTGCTTTCAACAAAATTTTATTTATGGTGTCTAAAATTAGTTTCCGGTCGAAAGGCTTTGAAATGACAGCATCAAAACCAATATTTCTGAGGCTGCGACGGGTGATTTTTTTAAGAAAAGAAGTAACCGCAATCACTGGAATGTGAGCGGTTTTACTTTGTTTTTTAAGATTGTTGAAAAGACGAATGCCATCCATAACCGGCATCATAATATCGGTAATTATAAGATCCGGAGTTTCCTCTTCGGCTCTTTTAAGTCCATCAAAACCGTTTAGTGATGTCATAATGTCGTATTCTTTATAAAGCATTATCTCCAGCATATCCAGGGCATCGTGACTATCATCGATAATCAGAATTTTTGGTGGAGTATTCACCTTGCTGCCTTTCTGTAAAGAATTAAACCAATAAGGAAAAAAATTATGTTACCGATCCAGGCACCTAGAAGGGTTGGCATATGACCATTTTGTGCAAATACGATGGCAAACCTGGACAGTAGCCAGTAAGTGATTACCATAGCCAGGCCAATACCAAAAAGGACTGCGCCTCCTTTTTTACCTGTTCGTGCGGTAATGGCTATTCCCAGAAGGATAACTATAAAATTCATGAATGGAAGTGCAATTTTAAATTCGAGTTCTCCCTGATATTTTTCCACCTTTTCGCCTCTTTTTTTTGCATTTTCCATGAACTTATTCAGCTCCCAGTAACTCATTTCTGCCTTGTCTTTTATCCTAGCTACCATCTCTGTTGGCGCTGCAGTGAGTACAGAGTCTCTGAGCGTGTAAAAGGTGATAATTGTAGGAAGCGAATCGGAGAAATCTCTGATTTTTCCGTTAACAAATCGCCATCCGGTACTGTCAAAAATCATTTTCTCTGCCTGAATTCTTTTTATAATACGGTTATTGGTAAACACTTCTTTGCAGACATTTCTGGCATTCTGCGGTACGGTGCTAAATTCCTGAAATGTATACATCGTATTGGAATTTCCTATATAGAAGAAATTACGACGAAACTCCTTTACTATACCTGTTTTCGGATTACGATTTACTTTTTTGTTTTCAAGAATATCCCTGCGAATTTCGTTAGCTCTGGGAAGAATTATTTCACCACCAAAAAAGACTGCTCCTGAGAGTAGTAATCCTAGTAAGAGAACCGGTCTTGAAATCTGGCGAATGTTTATACCGGATGCTTTCATTGCGATAATCTCACTGTTCTTGGCCATTTTTCCTATCGAAAACATGGATGAAAGAAGAAGTACAATAGGGAGAGTTATCTGGATGATGTAGGGGATGGTATATAGGAAAAAAAGAGCCAACTGATTGAATGGAAGATTCTCATATTTTTTTAAATTTCCAAAATAATCTACAAAAATAAATATGACTATTAAAGCTATTATTAAACCTAAAGAGATTCCCAGAAATGAGCCCAGAAAATAGGTAGGAAGTCTTCCAATCAATAATCTGCTTACCCAGCGCGGCGTCCAGAGTACTATTCTGAGTGTTTTGGACAAAAAATCGAGAATATGGTGTTTCTTTGGTTTTTTATTCCTGCTGAAAACTCTTTTAAACCAGTTTGGAATTGCATCGAAACGGATTTGTGTTTCTTTAAGCATAAGTATGGTAAGAATTATTCCTACAATACCCACAAGGACATTTCCTGACCACATAGCCACCGCAGGATGTATAAGCATCTTATCTGCAAAAGATTCTCCGCCAATCAGAAATGCCCAGTTTATCACAAAAAACAGAACACTGTAGCTGGCACCTACGGTAAATCCACCACGTTTTGCCATGATACCCAAGGGCGCTCCAATTAACACAAAAATTATGCAGGCTGCGGGAATAGCATATTTTTTATGAATTTCCACCATGAACTGGTTAATCATTAAGTTATTGGAGTGCATCCGCCTGATGACCCGTTCTATGCGTTCTTCATGATCGTTGGCCTTCATTACTGGTGCAGTTCTGGACAGACTTACTTTTGCTGCCCAGGATTCAAATGACAATGTATCGGAGTTTACGATGCTGTCCTTGTAATTGGAAGCAAGAGAATCAAGATGGCGAATGGGCCCGATGAATGAGTCCAGAAGAATGTGATAATCTTTAATTACCTCTGCGTTAGCCTGCTTTAGCTGCTTTACATCCTCCATCATAAGTTTTGTGCTTTTTTCGCGGTCACCTCTGTAACTTGAATTGGTGCGTTTGAAGTTGGAATCTACATTTTTGATACATACTATCTGTTTCTGGAAGCGGCCTACAAAATATTCGTCTTTTTTTTCTCTGGAGTAGCTGTGACTTTCACCATTATATAAAGTCAGCTCCAGATATTCCTGATCCGGCGTTAAACGGATGGTACCACTGTCTGCCACCGTGAGTGTTGGATCTTGGTTTGCAGCATCAGTAAATATTCTTACTTTACGTAGTATTCCTGTCCGGGAATTTACATCTTCTGTATAAATGGTGTACCCGGAAAAATCACGAATCAGTACCTTTGGTTCAATAAGGGCTGCCGGACGCTTACGGGAGATATCGGAGAGAAGGTTTGCTGTGTGGTGATTGGCATCAGGAAGAATTAGATCATTAAAGTAAAAAACCAGGACTGTTATGACTGTGGCTGCAGAGAGTACCGGAAAAAGAAGTGTCAGGACGCTTTGACCAGATGCTTTTATTGAGGTAATCTCATTATCACCGGACATCCTTCCAAATGTCCAGAGCGATCCCATAAGAACTGCCATAGGCACAGCAAGTACTATAATCCACCCTAACTGAACCAGAAATACTTCCAAAACTATGGATGGCTCGATACCCTTTGAAATTATCTTATCCAGAAGGGTTACTGCCGTTTGCATGACAAACAGAAAGCTGATAATTCCCAGAGAAACCAGAAAAGGGAATATCAGCTCCCGAATAATATATCGGTATAGAATCATAAATTATGTGAATCAACCGGAGAGGTGGTTTATAAAACTGGTATTTTGGACAGGATGCCCTTAAAAATAAGATAATAGATCAACAGTAATTTAGTAACTCTATAATATATGTCCTTGCCAGCTCTTTTTCAAGGAAACGCTCAGCAGCTTGTCGACCACGTTTTTAGCCGATCCAGCGCCACATTGCTCTAATTATAATGCTATAGTTTTTGCAGATTTGGAACAGATAGCCTGGGTTTTTCTCTGATATGGTTTGTAAAAATGTCTTTTTATCTCAATTTCGTTTAAATATATTGAAATATACAGAACAGGGATTTTTCCAGGACAGGAGTTTTATATGGTAACCGCAATAGTGCTGCTGAAGGTCAAAAGAGATTCTGTTAACAGCATTGCTGATACTTTAGCAGATATGGCTGGAATTAGCGAAGTGTATTCGGTGGCTGGCAAATATGACCTTGCTGTAATCATTCGGGTTAAAACCAATGATGATTTGGCTTTGATTGTGACCGAATCTCTTTTAAAAATTGAAGGAATAATCGATTCTGAAACCATGATGGCGTTCAAAGTACATTCAAAACACGATCTGGAGAGCATGTTCTCTTTGGGGCAATAGACTGACCCACTCAAGAATTGAAGCACCATGCCCTGGACCAGGCAAGTCGCCTCCTAGGAATATTTGGATTCAAGTTTTACAAATTGAGAATGACGTAATTAATAATAAGTTTACTTTAACTCCGCTGCTATACCCCAGACAATCCATGTGATTTTATCAATCCTGGTGAATTAGATCTCAGTGGCGCTTACAATGACTACCAGTTCACAATGGATATTTGCAGGAGAAGCAAATGTCATTCTTATTGAAACAATTTAATTTTTTGTAATATCGCAGCTAGTAGACTGTTGATCTTTGATTTAGAAGATTCTATCAAAACCATGGATAGGCAGTTTTTCAAACAGGCATTTCTAAATGAATAAGGCCAATCGCCTCAAATGTACGGTTTCATATATGATTGTACAAAGTGGGGTAGAGGGTAAAGACTTTGAAATTATATTAATCCCTGACTGCATTTGATTTCTGATTTGTTTCCCCTTTGGCATTGGAAAAAACTGATAATCTGGGATTTACGACTGGATAAGTTGCATTTATACTTGCAATCAGGTCACAAATACTCTAATGTGGCATTTTTTTAGGCCGCTTTTGTATTGGTTTTAAGAGGACTCTGGAAACATTCTTTGTTCAATTGTGACAGAAATATGCAAAATCAGGTAAAAAAACTTGACCGTAACGACAGCCGAATATATTATTACATTTAATGAAGCTATAAATGTAAATAGATCATATCTAATTTCATGAAAAGAGGAGCTTACTCTTAGACATCAATGTCCGAAAAAACATTTAAACGAGCAGAAAAAAATCATCCGGGGAGGTTACATTATGATTTTTCTTACTTGATAAACTGACCCAACCCTATTAAAAATGTTTTAAACAGACATGTGATACAGGACAATGCAGATTTTAAGATTATAGCTTGTACTACACAAAACTTGAATTATTCTGTTAGATTATATTTTCTTTCCATAAAACTGATGCTCTGTAAAATAATGATTGTTGTATCACATTTTCTTTTGAAACGATTCTAGAAAAGATTATTATTCAAAATACCATCGATCACATGATTTTCAAATGTCTGGAGTGGTTATGAACCATATACAAAAAAAGAAGTGCCGGATGTCTTCTGCTATTACAGTCCTATTCTTCCTATCCATTTCTTCTGCAAACCAACAGGAGATGTCGTTGGAAGGAACCGATATGAGCCTTGAGGATCTTGTTAATATCAAGGTGAAGGTTGCTTCAAAAAGTGAAGAGAGCATTTCAGATGCTCCTGGGGTAATTTCGGTTATTACTCAGGATCAACTGAAGCGGTTTGGAGGTACAACACTTGGTGATGTTTTGAAAAGGGTGCCAAGCCTTTTAGGTACTACAGTATATATGACAGATCGTTCAGTTATTGCTTCCCGTGGCGATCAGGTGATGCCATCATCAAGCCATATCCTGTTTCTGATTAACGGACGTCCAGTCAGGGAAGTTTTAGAAGGCGGTATTAAGAGTGAAATATACGAATCATTTCCGGTGACGGTGATAGATAGAATCGAAGTCATCAGGGGACCAGGGTCTGTACTTTACGGCTCCCAGGCTTTCTCTGCAGTTATTAATGTGGTAACAAAAAGCCCGGATATTAATAGTGTAACAGTCTCTGGCGCATTGGGAAGGGATCTGCACAATCATGTTTCTGCAAATTTAAATTACAAATTCGGCGATTTCGGGATGACTTTTGCCGGAAGGTATGCAGACAAGGGGGGCTGGAACACTGACTGGCGAGCACCAAAAGATACTATTGGTGGGATTGATACGGTTAATGTTACCATTCCAGATTATGGACCAGGATTGTATGGGGAACTGAGTTTTAAAGGACTGCGCCTGATGGGTTCGATTAATCAGTGGAGCACACAATATTATGTTCCTGATTATCAGAAAGCAAAAGTTGGTGATGCAACCGGACGTATAACATGGGAAAAATACTTCGCAGATATCGGATACGAGCACGAATTTAATGAATTCTACTCTTTCAGTGTCAATGCCACAGGTACAAAATCCAGACTTAAAACAACCGAGTTCCCATTTAGTAAAAGAGATGCCTATGAAATCATCGTAGAGGAGACTAACCACTTTAAACCGTTTGAAAATTTCAATATTCTCCTTGGTGGAGTCCTTGGATATATAACCGGCGAAGAAGGTAATACTTTGGATGAGAAGATCAAATTTAACGAAGGACATGAACAGATTCATTTTTCCGGTTACCTTCAATTGGATTATCGATGGGACTGGTGCAAGGCAATCGGGGGTGTTCAATTAAACAAAGTAAAAGACTTTGATGTGGATTTTAATCCCAGAGCAGGATTGATTTTCTATCCTTTTGATAATGTTAATATAAAAACTCTCTATAGCACTGCCTATCGTGCTCCAAGTATAAATGAATTGTATCTTAATCATGATGCAATGCGCGGGCAGATGGTTGCTCGTTTACCGGAAGATGGAGTTAAGAAACAAGAGCTCAAACCGGAAAAAGTCAATACTTTTGATGCTGGTGTAAACTATCAAGACAGCACCGTTCAATTCGGTTTAAATGGTTTCTATAGTAAAATGGATAATCTCATAATACAGGATCGTGATACAACTCGCTATAAAATACCAACATGGGATAATATCGGTCAGGTCACAATTTTCGGTTTGGAATGTGAAGGGAAATACTATATTACAAGAGAATGGCTGATTGAGGGATCAATACTGTATCAGGAAAGTAAAGATAAACAGCATAGTGAAGGAAACGCTGCACCTCTTCCTGCTTTCAGTGCAAAGGGTGGACTCAGCTATCAAGGTTATGGACTGACAGTAAGTGCATTCAATTCCTACTGGCAGGCGCTTGATAAAAAATTTACTGCAAAAATGAATAAATCAACTGGAAATTTTAACATGTTAAATCTGAACTGTTCGTATAACTTTAATTATCTCATAAAATCCAGGGTGATAAAGGAACTATCCATAACTTTTGCTGCAGACAACCTTCTTGACGAAGAAGTCTGGTTGCCTGCGTGGGGCCTTTTGGATCCGAGCAGCAGAATACCTTACAATGAAGGAAGAACTCTTTACGGGGGATTCAAAGTTACTTTTTGAGAGATATCGCTATAAAACTATGACTAATGTATGAAGACTTCTGAAGATAAGTCTTCAGAAGTCCCCCCGTACGGTTTTTCTGGTGAAAAGGGCAACAAGTATGAAATGTGCATTATTAATCGTATTATTGCTTAATTGCTTTATTCAGGCGCAGGATACGGAATATCTGAATTCTGAAAATGACCAGGTTGTTATTTTCGCCACAAAAGGAAGTATTTTCGATCAGGCCAGAAATGGTCTTGTAAATGAAATACGTGATGATTTTTCTGTCTCTGTAATTGAAATAAATGAAAACACTTCAATTGGAGATATTGATTCGGTAATTGATAGTTATAATGTTCCCAAAGCGGTGGTACTTATTGGAAACAATGCAATTCGATCTTATGTCAAATACGCAAATCAAAACAAACAAAAAACAAAATCCATACAGGTGGTGACAATTCTTGCTTTGGATGTGCAAAGGGCTGTCTCCGGAATCGAAAATGTTAACGCCATAGCTTATGAAACACCAATGCTTACTGCACTTGTAAGCTTCAGAAGAGTATTCAGTAAACCGGTTGATAAAGTGGGAGTACTTTATCGTAACCCATTAAAACAATTCATAGAAAAACATACCCATTATTGTGCAAGAGAAAAAATCAGCATAAAGGGAATTGAAATCAGTGATGATACCTCTAAAATTGAACTTGATATTTCCAGTGCTCTGCAAAACCTGATAAGAACCGAAAAGGTTGATGCGCTCTGGATTCCTAACGACAATGTGCTTCTTAAGCCAGAATACCTGGGTAATATATGGCTCCCTGAACTTAAAAAAAAGAAAGTTCCGCTAATTGTAGGTGTGGAAGCCCTGGTCAATCCTGAGTTGAATTTCGGAACATTTGCAGTTATTCCTGATCCGGTTGCACTGGGCGAGCAGGCTGCTGAAATTGTTTACAATCTTAAAGCGGATGACTGGCAACATAGTGGAGTTATGATCCATCCGGCTATCTCTATGTACTCTGTGTTAAACCTGAAAAAAGCTTATGAGATCGCTGCTAAAGAGGATTTTAAAACCTACGAAGTGTCAAAAATACTGAAGAAATAGGATTTGAAATAAAGATAACTTAAAACAACTTATGCCAGATAACCCTGTAGAAATGAAAGCTATAATTGTGATTAAAAGAATTGTTGCATTTCTATTATTATCGGTTTTTCTTTCTTTTAATGTTTTGGCTTCTGAAAAGATATATGTTTTTTTCCCTTCAAATATCAACTCGCAATCCATGCAGGATAAAATGACCGATATTATAAAGGGAGTAAACATCACTGTTTTCGGAAAATATAATGAGTTTATCTCCAGAATTAATTCAGAACCACCGGATGCAGTTATAACAAAAACAATGCTTGTTAAGGAGCAGCTTGGCAACTATGAAATTCAGCTCAATGGTGAGCGTAAGGGGAAAACGGTTGAGAGTTATGTGATTTTATCTACCGGAGAACAATTCAGCGTCGGTTCTGTAAATTCTGAAACAGTTATCGGAGTTTTAGATATTATGGGAAGAACAGGAATGAGCACATTTTCAAAACTATTCTTCCCTATACAGCCAAAACTGAAAAGAGTTTCCAAGCTGGAAGACCTGCTCTCATTGTTGTCCTTTGATATGATTGCAGGTATTATGGTTGAGGATATATTTACTGAATATTTTAAGGCAACATCTCAGATGCAATTCAATATTACCCCACTAAAAAATGCAAATACCGGAATTGTTGCTTTTGCAGTAAAAAAAGGTGGCAATGCAGAAAAAACTGCCACTTATCTGAAGAACAACGAAAAAAGAATATGCGATCTGTTTTTAATTGAAAAATGGAAATAACATATCCGCTGATTTTCAGTTAAAACAGTGAGATGATTACCTGCCAAGCCGTTATACAGACCTCACAGAGACACTCATCTATATTGGTTCGAAGCTGGTTTGAACTTCATCATCCAGCTTGGCCCTTTCCATCAAGACTGCTAAAGTGTCCAAATGCATCTGTCTGGTGGTTGGCCTTTTGCCTGGAAGAAACTGGAATCTACCGTTTTTCATGGATAGTAATTCAAAAACAGCCTCTTCTGCGGTCAGCTTGTCTGTTACTGCGAATGTAATGATTCCCTCTTCAAAAAAGATCATTCCTATGGGACGATGGTTTTCCACCGAAAGGCATCCCGTTTTCTTGTTTGTATCCATCATCTGAAAGATTTCGGTTAGAGTTTCTTCAGTAATTTTACCTTCCAGACAAGATTTTGAGCCATCATCTTCATGTAGTGTATCGGGTTTCATTTTAATCATCGAAAGAACCGAATTCAAGTCTGAAATAGTCAGATTTTTACCAAAAAAGAATGTTCGATCATCAAAATAGTCACTCTTTTTAACGCTGGAAGGAGATGTGACATTGTAATAAATAAGAAAGAAATTTTCTGTCAGCATTTTAAACCTTAGCATATCATTCATTTTATCCTGAATATCCGGATCAAATTTCCAATCAACACAGATGATTTCTGGAATATTCAAATGAAGAAAAGCACTGGCCTGGTTAAGACTTTTTGAGTTTATAATTTGAAACCCGTAATTTATGAGATATTTTGCCAGAGAAATGCTGTTATTGTTGATATTGGAATATTTTACCATTTTTTGTTTTTTTGAAATCAATAGACAACTAATCCCGCATACTCCTTGTTTTTTCGATCTGAACAGAAAAATTGCCAGAACCAAAATTACTGTCAGAATGAAAATGCCAATGACCAATACTGTCTGATTCGATACTGATAATGCTGTTTGGCTTTCAGCAGAGTATCTTTGTGCTTCTGTTTTTAAAACGAAACCGGAAGTCCCCAAAAAATCGACACAATACCAAAGGCTGTCCTCTGATTTTACTTTTATCAGTTCTCCTGCTTTTGCCACACCAAGGACTGGAAAATCAGGAGAAAGTTCCTTGTATACAAATGTTGTGTCGGCAGAAATTATGATGTCATAATTTGCTGCAACAAAATGCATAACAGACTGCTGCTCGACTGTGGTATCTTTGAGCTGCGGTTGCTTGGAAGACTTTTCAGTCTTTTTACTTGTGGTTTTTGTGTCTTGAGTTTTAGGTTTCTGGCGGCTATTATCAACAACGGTTTTGGGAGGAGTCTCAGCTTTTTTATTGGTAACATTGGAAGCAACTGTTGTAACCGGTTTATCCTTAACCTCTTTCTTAGCCACCTCTTTAATTGCTGCAACAGGTTCAGTGGAAGGTGAAGGTGGGATGACTTGTTCTTCTTCCTTCTCCTCTTTTACTGGTTCAGGTAAGGCTGGTTTTTGCGTAGCTTCTGCAACCACGACTGGTTCTGAGGCTATAGGAGTACTTTTTTTCTGATGATAAGTAGCTACGATCTTATTCTGCAGCAGGTTTTGCCTGCTGATAGAGCCGTTTTCATTTCGAAAATAAAAGATGGCTTTATCTGTATAGACGCTCTTATGATTTAAAACCCAGTTGCCGGCCTCAGCATCGTTTATCACCGAAGCAATCACACGGCCGATCTCCGAAAAATGTGGTTGTATGGCAAACGAACCGATCCGTGGTTCAAGTTCATAGAAAAAGTCTGCTGGAACTGCAACAGGTATACGCAATGGGCTTAGTAATGGCACCCAAATGGTACTGATATTCTGATTATTAATCACCGCATCATCATTAAGAATAATCAGGCCATCAATCTTATAATGATCAATAAAATTCCTGATTATCGATTTTAAGCTGTTTTCAGGATCAGAAATGATAACCGGTTTAGAGTGAATATTGACACCCAACTGAGCAGCTTCATTATGATATGATTGCACCAGTCCACCACTGGTTCTTGAGGAGAATACGATTCCAATATTTAATGGCTTTTTCCCGGTAAGATAAACAAACCGGTCAATATATTGTTTAAGTTGCGTTTGGTAACTTATTACACAGCTATTTGAACTATTATCGTTTTTATCATCGGATAACTCATTTTCAATCAATATTGACGGGGTTTGGTTTATGTCCGGATGCTTTTGCTGAATTCTTTTTAGCATTCTGATATTTTCAAGGCCTGTGGCGATCACTAATCCCGGTGTTTCAGCATTTATTGCGTTAATAATTTCGGCTTCATTTCTGGAATGAACAGATCTTATTGAAACCGTTTTTTTTATGCCACTTTTGATACCCATTTCCATCTTTTTATATTGGGAGCCTTTAGGCTGGAAAATAATGATGCTTTTGGGTTGGCTGTAAATGGAGAGCGATATTAGGAGAACAAACAGGATAAAGACAGTTGTTTTGTTCATATTTGTTTCCAATCCATAGTAAATGCTGGAATATTATTCGTTGAATGCAAACCACTCTACAACATGAAATTAAAATATGTGAATTGAATGATCAAATGCAATAATCTGAATCAGAAAAAGTCAATTTTTTAGTGACAAGTAAGTCATCAGAAAGACCCAAATTACTAACAGGCAGGAGGGGAGATGCTTCCTGCATCATCCTCCAATTCATATGATAATAAATGAATTATCCTCAAAGGGATTACCTGCCTACGGGGAAATATGGGTTTAATAGTAAAACATTTTGATATCATTATAACAGAAAAGAAACATTTGTGCAACACTAAATAAACTGAGTTATCTTGCATAACTCATAACCGCGGCTATACCAGGGCATGATCGATTACCAAAAAGTAGGCTTCTCCTCGGAAACTGGTCGAAGTTACAAATAACGAGGGCTCGTCAAAATAACGGAGAGCGAGGACAGGTCAAAGTGACTGTAAACGAGGGCTTGCCGGAGCAACCAACAGGTTTGACTGGTCGGGCTTATATTAAGTCCCTGTCTAATGGACAATCTGGGTTTAAGCAATTGTTTATCAGGAGTAACAAGATCCACATTGCCAGGTACAAAACCAGTTACTGTCTAATGGAAAAATTGGGTTAAAAAAAAAGTGACTGTTGAAGACACTTTAACCATCTGCTTTTAAAAGCCTGTAAGTGTTAATGTATCGGGTATTTTCCGGGTAAAAAACTGGATTGAAGTTGTTTTGCTGCCAGGGATTTTAAAGTCCCTGGGCAGAAATGCCTGTATTCTCAGATTTGTTTGATGAAAATGACGGAAGATCAATTCTGAAGCCCAGATCAAACCTCAAACGATGCTCCTTTTTTTCATATTCTTTAAATTCGGAAGAAGAGCTCGAAAGGTTGTAATCTACAAAAGTACTTCTGAAAAGTCCGTATTGTGCTGCCAACTCTAAAAACATGCCATTGCTGCTGATAGGCGAACTGAATCCAAATGTCCCTCCTATCACGTTATTCGGCTTTTCCGATGATTTACGAAGGCCATTTTTAAGTTCTTCAGAAACCAGTGGGTAGGGTTCAAGAAAGAAACCAAAACGAAATGGAACGTATCCGATAGAAAGCTCAACACCTGCATGGAATACATGTCCGTTTTTTAAATTCATTTCCTTTATAATGGATTCAAGCACGGATAAATCTTTAGATAACTCGGACGATGTTGCAGCTTTATCTGCATCCAGCTCATAGGATTCAAAAGGGCGGGTCTGGTATTCAAATGCAATTGCGAATTTATCTGCTAATTGATATTCGCAGCCGATGGAAAAATGGAGCGGTATGGTAAACTCTCCACCAGCGAATTTCTGCTTTTTGGGATAACCGCCTTTTTTCTCCACTTCGAATTTATCCCATGTCCATTTGTAAGGAGGCGTGATATTTGCACCTAAAGTGAGGCTCTTCAAAAGTTTACCTGTAATCCCAATAGAGGTGGAAAAGGCATTTCCGGGAATTACAGCGTTAGTCTCTATTTTATCCTCACTGATAATGGTGGAGGTAGCAGAGGTGTTTTCATTTTTTGTATTACCAAATCCGATGTTAAAACTGACACCCGCAGAAATGCGATTGAAAAAACCAAATGCGATGGCTGGTGAAATAGTGTTTAATCCGCCACGAAATTTATCTGTTTCCTCGTGCTGGTAAAAATCGGATAGAGTTATGGAATTTTCGTTTAAATATCGGGTAGAGGATAAGTCAATCGCATTGTGATAGCCTGCCCCAAATGCAAATGAAAAAGGGACGGATGACTTATCTATATGAAAGGGAAATGCCGCAGAAATATGAGAAAATTTATAATTCGGTTTGTATCCGTGCTTTACTTTATAATCGGATAATTCATTGTATTTGTCGGTATATTCATCATTAAGATATGTCAGATTAAGGATGGATCCCAGCTTTATACTTGCATTTTGTTGAAGAGCGATCAATGAAGGGTTACCAAAAATTGCATTACTGCCAACGTTTCCTGCAGAACCAGTCTTTCCCATCCCCAAGGAACGGATATCCACCACATTAGGCACTATCTTGTGAATAACAGGGGAAAAATCCTGAGCAGGAAGAATGGAGAAAAAACCTGCCCAGCTTATTAGAATAAAAAGCCTTTTCATTGAAGTTTCCCTCTTAATGATGACTTGCCTCGTTATAAATCAGAAATTCTGAAAAATCAGTAATCGGAATTCTGATTTTCAAACATCGGAATATCTGATTCAGATTGATACGAACCCTGATCTGTTGGAGAAACGTAACCAGAATTTTCAGCAGGTGGTGTCTGCTGATATGACGGATAAGTCTCCTGATTATATTGTGGTGTCTGGTAAACCGGTTGACTTTGCTGTGAAGGAAAAGCCGGCGAACTTTCAACCTTACTCTGCTCGGGTTTTGAGGGAGATGTAGCAGAGGATGCGCTTATAATGTTAATCGATGGAAGATCAATTTTTACACCCACATCAACCCTGAGCAGATGATGTTTTTCATCAAATTTGGTTTTTTTAGTGTTATAAATGGCTTCACTCGTTGATTTTAAATATCCATACTGTGTTGCAGCTTCGATAAGTGCCGCATCTCCGATTGGAATTCCAAAACCGAATGTTCCGCCTATCAGATAATTTGGGGTTTTATCAGATTTTTTATTACCACTGCTGGTAATTTTATAGTCTGTAGTTGCATAAGGCTCCAGAAAAAAACCGAATCGCAGGGGAGCTTTTCCAGCAAGAATTTCTGCTCCTGCATGAAGCACATGTCCGTTTTTAAGATTCATAGAATCAATATAAGCCTCTAAAGAACTTAAGTTCATAGTTCCTTGACGACCATCTGCATCAAATTCAAAAGACTCAAATGGCCTGCTTTGATATTCTATTGCAAAAGAGAATTTAGGTGTTATCTGATACTCTATACCGATAGAGAATTTAGGTGGTAATGTGAATTCTCCACCTTCCACATCATAACTATCATCTCCTGCATCGTTTTCTATCTCTACCTCAATATCATCCCATTCCCATTCATAGGAGGGTGAGATACTTAAACCAATGGTCATGTTCTGTAGAGGTTTACCATTGATTCCAAATGTCGGATAAAATGCTTTTCCTGTAGCAGATGCAATAGATTCATCTTTTTCTTTGCCACTTGGAGTTTTGAATTCTGAAGTGGTTTTTGACTTCATATTGCCAAATCCGATATTAAAAGAAATTCCAGCAGAAATCCGGTCCAACACTCCAAAAGCAAAACCTGGTGTTATAGTGTTTAATCCACCGGTGTATTTGGTTTTAGCATTACTGGTATATTTTCCGTTTATTCCCTGTTGTTCCTGATCATAGTATTGAGTAAATGAAAGATCTATGGCATTCTGATAACCAGTTCCAAAAGCAAAGGAGATGGGGACAGATGGCGTTTGGATGTGAAAAGGTAGAGAAAATGAAACATTGGTGAATTTAAAGCTGGGTTTATAACCTTGTTTTACTTCGGTGTCACTTAAACCAGAAGTCTTATCGGTATATTCGTCATTCAAAAATCCTAAATGAAGAGCAGACCCAAATTTGATGTTTCCTTTTTCCTGAAGAGCCAACAGGGATGGATTAGTAAAGAGGGCATTGCTTTCGGAGTTTGCTGCGACTTCAGTTTTTCCCATTCCTATTGAACGGATATCTACTGTATTAGGTACAACTCTGCTGATGAGAGAATTATCCAGCTCCTGGGCGCAAAGATTTGAAAAAACAACTGCACAGCTTGCCAGAAACATCAGTCGTTTCATTGTAACTCCTTAGAAGAATTTTATTAGAGCTAAATCTTTCAAGTGGTGCATCAGATTTCTGCTTATTGATTATATATAAATCTTTAGATATAGAACTCAGTGAAGACTTCGAGACTGAGACCCTGAGGATCTGATCTGCAGCTGGTGAGGCAACAGTGCTCAAAGATGGTCTAAGATAATTGATGTCAATATGGAACGCAATAATTATCAGATTCCAACTGGTTACAATTCAAGAAGAAAAAGGATGTTTTCTAATGAAAACCAAAATCCAATTGATATGAATTTGTTGGGGTTACAGCATTTGCGGATCAGAAATATATTATCCGGGCTGTGCATTGATTACATGCAATTATACATGATCGACATGCCGGCAGAGTCTAAGGATGCAGCAGAAACATCTTTTTTTAATAATTGTGGAAGATCATTCTTTATGCCCAGGTCAACTCAAATCAGATGTTGTATTTCGTCATATCTGGTCCTTTTACCGTAATATGCAAAACACTGAACAAGCAGCATTCAAATAGGGTACCAAGATAATTGATGTCAATATGCGAAGCAATAATTGCCCTGTCTCCATTGATAATGCGGTTCGAATAAAGCCACTGGTTGATTTAATTGCAAATTTTTAGACCTGGAGAAAACTTACAAGTTGCTGGTTACAAATTCTTCAACTTGAGAGTAATCTGGCAACATGCAAGCTAACTACTCTCTAAATTGAGAGCAGGCCAGCAACATGCAAGCTAGCTACTCTCCAAACTGAGAGCAGGCCAGCAACATGCAAGCTAGCTACTCTCCAAATTGAACTACTATCCAAACTGAGAGCAGGCCAGCAACATGCAAGCTAACTACTCTCTAAATTGAGAGCAGGCCAACAGCATGTAAGCTAACTACTCTCCAAACTGAGAGTAGGCCAGTAATATGCAGGAAAACTATCAGTCTGATTTTTAGTTACCAAACAAGAAACTGCCTTCCGTTCAGGCAGCCAGACAGATACTTAATATTCTGTTGGCCTGGTGTTTATCAGCCAGATAGAGTGTGAACTTTATGCCAACCTGCCATCAATTTGCTGTTTGGGTATCATGCAAGAGATTGATCTTCTTTCAAGCATCCAGATACATACCTGATAAGTCGATGACCTTCTGTTTTTTTGCTTGATAGTTATCAATTACTTCGTGATCCTTCTCTTTGGCGAGATGGTACTTGTCATGCACTTTTTGTGTCAATTAACAAACAGAAAACAGCGAAATCGAAGTGGAAAAAGGGCGGACGCGCATGCAGTTTTTTCAGATTATAAGGGAGTTTCCCCTCTGCTGCAAATAAACTGCCTTCCATCTACTTACGTATTGAAAAAAATATCGCTCATAAGGCATGATTTATCAAAAGTCGGATGTCTTCCGGATTTACTAAATGGGGAGGAAACTTCCTAAATCCTGTTGGATGGTAGTGTAAATTTATATTTTCAGGTTTTTGATAGACTGTTGCTTACTGGTTTTCTGCGGTTTTCCCGCTCAATTTTACTAAGGCGGCATCCGCAATAATCCTGGCGGTAAAGCCCCAGTTTTTTACTCAATTCGATACTGTAGAGGAATCCATTTTTCTTTTTAAAATCAAAAGATTCATAGATGCAGCCATACTCCGAAGCCGCTAAATGACCAGCTTCATTGAGCATGGAGATTTTCTTGTGAGGGCTGACACTCATAACGGTGGTGAAATTTTTAAAACCATTTTTCTGGCAGAAACTGGCGGTTCTGCGAAGCCGGAGAAGAAAACACTGGCTACAGCGAAGCCCTCCCTCCGGAGTGTCAATATACGGAGCAATGGCATCTTCCCATGCGGATGGTTCATAAGTATCGGCATAAAACGGGACACCGTAAATATCAGCAGTTTTTTTAGCTTCGCTTAAACGAAGTTCATATTCACTAATAGGGGAGATGTTGGGATTGCAGAAAAAACAGTGAAGGCTGTATTGATGATATAATGAATGCACCACCCAGGCTTCATCAGGTGCGCAGCAGATATGCAGTACCAGATCCGGTTTGTTATGCATAGTTAACCTGTTTCAGGAAAAGACGTGTATCAGTTTACGAAAGCCCCAGATTTCCTTTAACGCAAGGAATCGGATGGCGGTAAACAAGATCGATGAGATCACACAGACAATGGCAACTCCCAAAGCACCGGTTGTTCCAAAGAGCAGGTAGCATGGCAGTACCGCCAGAGCCATAAGAAAAATTGATGAGATAATGGTAAACTTTCTAAAGTAAACTTTAAAGATATATCTTCGGTAATCAGGAGTTCGCTGACCGAAGAAGCGCAGGCAACGCAGTCCTTCCTGAGCCGGTTTGCCTTTGAGCCTTTTATGCTGTAAAAATCCGTTCATAACTTCATTCCATCCGCTTTTTTTTACGTAGTGAAGCAGAAACGGGATGGAAAAGCCGGTATGCCCATTGTCTATAAGAATATCCACAATAGGGGGGATCAGCTCTTTTTCCGAGGGCATGCTCTTATAAGCCAGTTTCAGGTAATGAAGTGATTTTAAGTCATCTCCTTTTTCCCGGTGATAATCTGCCAGAAACCAGTAATCTTCCATGCAATGAGGAGATTCGATACTGATTGCTTTGTTGATCCAATATTCCATCAGTTGATACTGCCCGGATTCTCTCAGGTGATGGTAATAGTCACGAATAATTTCAGAATTTGTCTCATCCAGGGAGATTGCTTTTTCAAAAGCCAGTTTAGACTGTTGTAAATCCTTTTTCCCGGAATAGCAAAGAGCAAGAATTCTGAAAGCCTCCTGGTCTAAGGGAGAGATGTCCAGTGCTCGTTCCGCGTATTCTATGGCTTCACTGAATTCATTAAGATTCAAATGGATATAAGCCATATCGATATATCCGATAGGGGAGTTGGGGTAGAGTCGAATGGATTCTTTTGCCAAAACGGTGGCGTGCTCGGTCTGATCGGATTGTGAATAACAGAAAATCAGTCTGGAAAGGATCCGGATATTACGAGGGGATTTCTCCAGAGCCTCCTGGTATAGCTCGATAGCTTTCGCGGTTTGTTCTAACATCATGTAGTGATCCGCAAGAAGATCCCGCACTTCATCGAAATCAGGATTTAATTTAAGTGCGGTTTTGAAACACTGTTCTGCGTTGTCATATTGGCCGGCGCGCTGGTAGGCCAATGCACCGTTTCGGTAGGCATCGGGGTTTGTGGTTCCGCGGTTTTGCAGCAGTTCGAAAAATTGAATAGCAGTCTGTGTTTCGTTTATTTCGGTATAATACCAGACTAAAGATAAAAGGACCGTTTCATTTTCAGGATTGAGTTTATAGGCTCTTAAAAGATATTTGCTCCCTTTTTTTGTTTGATTCATCATGGAATAGGCGTAATAGAGTCCTAAGAGACAGTCCACATTGGTTTTATCGAGATGAAGTCCTTTGTGAAGATAGGAAACGGCTTCTTCCGGAAGATTCTGTTCGGTACAGATTCTCGAGTACAGATAATAAATCTCCCATTCTGCACTGTTAATTTTTGTGTATTCATTCAACTGGGCCAGGGCCTCATCGTAAAGTCCCATTTCGATAAGTCCCTGAACTTTGTCAATAAACTCCGGAAAGTCCAGATATTCTTCCATCATGTAACCAATTCCTGCACAGGGGTGGGTAGGATGATTGTTGGTGGAAATAACATGCTGAAAATGGTATCGATAATCCAGACAAGCAGAAAACCGGATACAAAAGCAAAAGCAGTAGTCAGAAGCGCCAGAGGTGATTCGATATCCTGGGGAGAATAAAGATACCACATCAGAGCGCATGAAAGAGCCATTAGGACCGGAATTCCAAAAACCAGCAAAGCTGCAATGTTCTCATTGAGAATATGCATTTTCAACGTAATCTTTTGTCCTTTTTCAAGTGGCATCGATTTTTTCAGGAAAACTCTTTTTTTGAGAGATGGTTTGGCTTCACCACATCCGCCGCATCCGGCATGGCATTTTCCCTCAGACCTGCATTTTTGATCTAAAACGATCCAGATCTGTTTCTTTTTGTAGTCTACTACGACGCCGTCTTTGATTTCCTGTCGAATTAAAATCATTCTTCGATACTATAAAAGCCTTAAAAACCAGAACCTTTTTCATTAAATACGATTGAGTCGTTCAAAAGGTAAATTCGATCTATATTTGGGCCTAAATGGCAGAGTACCTCGTAGCCGATCGTGTTTCCCAGACAGGCGATCTCATCGGGACTGATACAATCATCACCCTGAAATCCCATTGCCACAACCTCATCACCAACCGAGATATGGGGATCGATACCAACATCTACCATAATATAGTCCATTGTTACATTACCGGCTATGCGGTATCTTTTCCCTTTAATGAGTACTTCACCGCGATTGCTGAGAAATCTTGGAAGACCATGAGCATAGCCCAGCGCAATGGTAGCAATACAGGTAGTAGAACTGGTTTTATAGTTACCTCCGTAGCTGATTTCGGTTTCGGGTGGAACTTGTTTTACCTTAACTACAGTACTTTTCAAAGATGCTATTGGGCGAAGGTTAAGCGGGAATTTCTGTGCAGGATCGGGATTACATCCATAAAGAGCGATTCCCGGTCTTACCAGAGTGGATTCTTTTATATCGAAACGCATCAATGTAGCACTGTTTCCGAAATGGATATGCTGGGGGCTTAATCCCTGCGATCGGATGTAAGCCAGAGCCTGACGTAAAATGGAAAGTTGGCGGTCGACCGACTGAGTATTGGGTTCATCAGCACGGGCCATGTGTGTGAAAACCCCTTCAAAGTGAATCCCTGAGATAAATTTCAGTTGCTCGCAGAAGGTGGCGATCTCTGAAGGGAGTAACCCCAGACGTCCCATCCCGGTATCGACATTAAGATGAAAACGGACCTCCAGTTGGTTACTTATCCACTCCTTAAGATCGGAAAGGTCATTGAGGGTAAAAACGATCCTTTTATTCCACCCCTCTTTTATTTGCTCAAGAGTTGATTTTCCAAGTACAAGGATAGGGCTGGTGATACCTGAATTTCTCAGTGTACAGGCTTCCTGAAAACGAGCTACGGTAAAAAAACGGACTCCACCATGCTTTTCCAGCGTATTGGCGATAGGGACAGCGCCACAGCCGTAAGCGTCATCCTTTACTACCGCCATAATGTCATTTCTGTGGGGGTTAGCCAGAGATTGAATCTGTTTTAGATTGTGAAGAACATTATCCAGTGAGATTTCAATATGGGGAGAAAACCCAAAGTTAATCAAAGTAAATCCTTTGAAAAGTTATTATTCGACCTTCGTTTTCACGATACTCCATTGATCATCTACTTTCTTTCGAAAAAAACAGGAAAAGTAGTTTTCGTGGCATGCGGCACCAGTCTGATCGATCTTAAAAAGCAAAGCATCTCCATCACAATCGATATATACTTCCCGGATTTTTTGCACATGCCCTGACGTCTCACCTTTAAACCAGCGCTTCTGACGTGAGCGACTGAAATAGATCATGACCCCTTTTTCTAAAGATTCGGCCAGGGTATCCTTGTTCATATATGCCAGCATGAGGACTTCTCCGGTGTTATAGTCCTGAGCAATTGCAGCTACCAGTCCTTTGTCATCAAATTTAACCGTATCCAGCAGATTCATAGAAATATTCTCTCCTCAAAATTGAAACGATATAAAGAATGAAAAGAATGTTCTTTTTTAAAAAGGAAAATGGCTGAAAAAAAATCTGAAAAGGCGGAATTTTAAAACCGGAAATCTTCAGTTTTTTTTAACAAAAATCAAACCAGGTTATTAAAATCAGGTTCTTATCTGACCTTCACCCTCCACAATCCATTTATAGGTAGTCAAATCTTCGACCCCCATAGGACCGCGTGCATGCAGTTTTTCTGTTGATATTCCGATTTCACAACCCATTCCGTATTCGCCTCCATCAGCGAGTCTGGTGCTGGCATTAACCATTACAGAAGCAGAATCGACCATTTTTAGAAAAATTTCGGCATTTTGTTTTGATTCGGTCAGAATTGAATCTGTGTGGTGTGAACCATAAGTGTTTATGTGATCGATAGCTTGTTGCAAACCATCAACCGTGCGAACAGATAAGCGGAGATCCAGATATTCGGTTCTCCAGCTTTCCTCGGTTGCTTCTTTGATGGAAGCGGAGAGTTTAGTGGTCTGTGGATCGGCAAAGAGAGTAACTCCTTTATCCAGTAATTGCTCAATTATAAGCAGTTTACTTTGCTGGGGCAGATTTACATCCAGCAGCAATGTTTCTATGGCATTGCAGGTACCAGGGCGCTGAACTTTTGAATTTATGATAACCGGAACTGCTTTTTTCATATCAGCATCTGCTGCAACATAAATATGGCATATACCATTATAATGTTTAATGACCGGAATATGAGATTTCTCAGTTACCATTCTTATCAGCCCTTCACCACCCCTGGGGATGATAAGATCGATATAATCATTTTTAGTCAGCAACAATTCAATGGCTTTCCGATCGGTCGTAGAGATGATCTGCACAGCATTTTTAGGTAGCCCGGCTTGCAGAATCGCTTTTGAGAAAAGGGAAGCTAATGCCATATTGGAGTGAATAGCTTCAGAACCGCCTCTCAAAATGACTGCATTGTGGCTCTTGAGGCAGATTGCTGCTGCATCGATTGTTACGTTGGGACGGGATTCATAGATGATCCCTACCACTCCTATGGGTACACGCATTTTGTAAATGCGGGTACCATTGGGACGGATTCTTTCATCGAAATGGGTTCCCACCGGGCTTTTTAGTTGCGCCACTTCATTGAGTCCATTGATCATCGCTTTAATGGCTTTATCAGAGAGGGTCAATCGATCAATCATTGCACTGGAGAGACCCTTTTCTTTAGCAGAGTCAAGATCTTTGCGGTTTTCAATTTTCAGGTTATCAGCTTCATTCTCCAGAAGTTTTGCCATTATTTGAAGTGCTTCGGTTATTTTCTGAGCAGAGATACTCTGGAGCTCCAGAGCAGCCTTACGACCCTCAAGTGCAATGGAGTCAATCATCTGATTAAGATCGGTATTCATAAAATATCCTGTAAATGGTGTGCAGTTGTTGTTAAATTAAAAAAGAAATTTTTAAATAGCAACCAAATTATGGACAGGAATTGTAAGGGCAAATTCATTTTAATTAACAACAAGAAAAACTTTCAAAGAAGAACCAGATTATCCCGGTGGACGACTTCATCGAATTCTTTTTTACCAAGGATATTTTTGATTTCAGAGCTTCTCAAACCTTTTATCCTGAGAATTTCTTCAGCAGAATAGTTTACCAGCCCTTTGGCCAGAGTTTTTCCATCCAGAGTAGATATGTCAACCATGTCCCCTGATTTGAATGATCCTCTCACATCTTTAACTCCGGCCGGGAGAAGACTTTTTCCCTGGTTTTTGATAGCCCGCTGTGCACCATCATCAATGATAAGCGAACCGGATGATTGGCCGGAGAAGGCAATCCAGCGTTGTCTGGAGGGCATTTTGTGTTGCTTTGGAAGAAAAAGAGTGGCAGAATCCTCATGGGTAAGCAGATCGGTAAGCCGTTTATCGAAACCATCACCCACCAGAGCAAAGATACCGGCTCTGGTGACCATCTCTGCTGCTTTGAGCTTGGTTGACATTCCGCCCACACTGATTTCGCTCTTTTTTTCACTTGCCAATTTGTGTACAGATGAGGAAAAATCGGATACTACCGGGATGTGTATTGCAGATTTATCGGTATGCGGATTTTTATTATAGAGGCCTCCTACATCGGTAAGATTTACAAGGAGATCGGCCTGAGTGAGTAAGGCAACCTGTGCGGCCAGTACATCATTGTTACCGAACCTGATCTCTTCCACACCAACAGAATCATTTTCGTTGACTATGGGTATGGCTCCGAGGTCCAGGAGCTGAAAGAAAGTGTTACGAAGGTTAAGATAGCGTTTCTTGCTTCGGAGATCATCCCAGGTCAGTAAAACCTGACCGATAGCCACTCCATGGATGGAGAAGTATTTTTCATACATCTGCATAAGCTTATTTTGCCCGATACTTGCACAGGCCTGCTGCAGAGGAATGGTTGCAGGTCGCTTAGTCAAACCGAGCGCAGCCATTCCATGAGCAATTGCTCCTGAAGAAACCAGGATGGTACGAAGACCTCTTTTTTTAAGAAACACCAGGTCTTCCACAAGTCTTTTTACCCGCTGTTCGTAACCGCTGGAAGTAAGAATTCTGCTTCCTGTTTTTACCACAATGGTTTTAACCGCAGGGATTTCTTTCCTGAAAAGATTGTTATTCATAGTCTTAGCTTATTTTCCGGCCTTCAGGCAGTTTTTCTCCAGGTCCAGAATCACACTCTCGAATTCTTTTGCTTTTCTGCTCAGGGAATCTTTTGCTTCAAGACAATTACGCAGTGATTCAGTGATAATGTCCACATTGGTTTTGCGTTGGACAGGTGGAGGGCAGGGGTCCGGTTCTTTTTTGCTGAGTTCTTCCAATTTATTGGTGGTTCCCTGATATTCTTTTTTAAAGGTTTGCATGACAACCAGCAAGCGGATCCATGAGTTTACCTCTCCGATTCTGGAGTCGTCGGGATAAAGAGCCGCAAAGGTTCTGAATTCTCTCAATGCAGCTTCCCAGTTTGCAAAAGGGTTGTCATAGTAAACATTGATAAAAGCAAGGTAATACTGTGATGTTTTTGCAACATCTGATTTGGGCTTTATTTCTCTGGCTTTGGCATATTTAACTTTAGCATATTCGTAATTTCCCTCACGGAAAAGCGAATCCGCTTCGTTTAAGATCTGTTGTTCGAAGGTAACCATTTTGGGCGAGCAACAACAGAGTGAAACTATCAGAATCTCAAGTGCGATTCCCCAATGTTTAATCCAATACATGGTTGATGCAGCGCTCCCCGGTACTATTGAGATGATTTATCAAGATTTATCATCTGTTCACCGCTTGAGGTGTAGTCTTCGACTACTGGATTTTTGATTTCTCGAAGTTTGCGGGTTACTTTTGAAATGCGTTCTGCTTCTTCCAGAATTGTATGAACCCGTTCCAGCATTTCTTTAGGATAGCCCTCCATGGTCATTTCCAGAAATTGAGCATTTCCGGAGATGATCATCAGCGGATTGTTTATTTCATGATTAACAGAAGCGACTACCTCACCGATAGCTGCCAGCCGTTTTGATTTAATCAGATCTTCCTGAGTGTTTTTCAGATCAATAGCCATTTCAAAAAATGCGGTAGCCAGATCACCGATTTCGTCGTTTGGATAGCCCGAGGGTGCAACATTGAAATCACCTCTGCCAATGGTGCTGGCAGATTCTTTTAGCCGGCGTAATGCGTTAGTTACAGACTGGGAGAAAAAGAATGCAAAGATAATGGCAAATAAGGTAACACCGGTAATTATAGCTATAGTTATCTGTTTTATATTATTAACCCTGATTTCTACATCTTTAATCCGAAGGTTTGTCTGTTGATCGATTATGGCTTCTGCAGAATCCAGTGCTAAAGAGATCCGGTTATCTGCATCATTTAATAAGTCTCTCCACACAGCCTTTTTTTTATTGCCGGATGATTTTCCCTGGACGATACTGTCAAACATGTTGGAGTAGATTTTATTGTAGGCGCTTATAGTATCCAGAACCATTTTGAGTGGCTCTAGAGGTGCGGAATAGTTTTGGTTATAGGATGTCTGCAGCATCAGAGCAGAATCAATATCGTAGATTGAATCATATTTCATGCAGATGGAGTCAAATACGGCTATGATCTTCTGCTGAGTTTCCTGGAAATTGAGCACTGATTGAGGATGCCCGATCTTTTCGTAACTGATAATACTGGGGCCCTGAATCCGATGAAGGGTCTTTAAACGCAGAATATCGTTTTTAATCTCATTCTGTTTTTTTAAGATTCGAGTAATGATGTTAACATTTTCGATTTTGGAGACAATAACAAAAAAGAAAACATTAAGAAAAATAACAACCAGAAACCCTATAAACAGTTTTACCGCAATTCTTATACGCATGTTTGGTCTGATGCAATGCCCTGATTCTGTTGATCGAAGGTTCATCTAAAAACAAGTAGTATTCACGCCTTGTTTTTAAGCTGAAAACACCTTTTTTATGAATTCTGAAAGATATGAATAATATAGTGAATGCAATTCTATAATGAATGCTCTATAACAGCAATATAAATTTAGAAATCATGTCCTGCTGAAAAATAAAATTGAGGCTTGGATTCCACATCGATCTGCTTTAAATCATTGAGGAGCTGGCCGTAGCCAAAACGGAAAGGGCCTATCCGGGTTTCATAGATAAATGCTACTCCCAAACCCATAAGTGCATTTCTGGCAAAGTCTTCAACAGCCGTTTTATAGTGAAAATTTTGTGCTTGCCAGGTATAACCCCAATCAGCTATCAGTTGAGCGTAGAAGTTCCTTTGAATCTGTATTCGATAATCCAGGTGGCATAGTCCCAGAATATCTCCGGGGAAAGCCAGAGGGGGCAGTCCGGTAAAGGGAATATTATTAAAGACACTAATATCGCTAAATCTTTCTTCAGTAACCGCTCCTCCCAGACTTACCTGTTCTATTTCAGAGAGTGCTCTATTGGCCCAGCAGAATCTGAGTTGAGGAAAGAATGTATGGCGACTGGCAAAGGTGAAATATCTGCCTAAACTGCTATGTACAGTAATACTGCTCTCTTTTTTTCCAGTTACTCCGGCAGTGAGATAATGCTTTGCTCCGGTTGTGGGAAATGGAAATTTATCCATGGTATCAATGATAAGTTTCAAGACGAAAAAAGGATGAGTTTGTTTCAACCCTAATCCCAGCAGATCCTTTATGGCGCTTTGGTCAGATTGTTGTATTCTAAACCGTTCCAGACGGACTCCGGCGCAAAGGTGTGACCATCTGCCTATTTGAGTTCCTATGAGCCCGTTAATGCCAGACTTACGAAGTGTTCTCTCCTGAAGCCGGATAGTATCGGGGGTGGTACCATCAAAGCTTCTATAAATTTCTCGCTGAACTATTCTTTCTCTGGAGCTGAAAAACTGCAGATTTAGAGTGTTGGAAAAATTGGAGGTGAAAAGTTGATTATCTTTGAACTCCAAGGCATACTTTTCTCTTCGCATTCCCAGATGGATATGCAGGTTGGTGTTTATACCTAAGCCAAAGAGGTTTTCATAAGCAGGTTCAATAAAGCCCTCACCAAGATGAAATTCATCGAAACGCAATCCCAGCCTCATTCTCCAGTGTTGTTTCTCTGTGATAATAATCTTCAGATTACCTGTATTATCCACCTCAAGGTTTATATACTCAAAAAGTTCTGTGGAATATAGAGAAGACAGAGATTTCTGAAGAAGATCAGAACTAAGGGTGTCGCCGATTTTTATCACTGCAGCAGTTCGGATCAGACGGTTAGAAGTGGTTTTATTTCCAGAAATAGTGATTTTTTTAACTATTGCAGGATTAACTGACTGAAAGTCTTTTCTCTGATATGAGGTATCCGCAGTGATTTCCAGTCTATCTTTTATTTGTGCTATATGATCAATTGTGGCCTGATAACCAGCAGAAATCAAGGAATCAATGTTTTCAAAATCGGTATTTTTAAACCATTTGAGATCTGGAGTAATAAGTATATCAGCCAGACTTTTTTCCTGTACTTTCTGATGGGTTATCCCAATGGCTATAATCTGATTTACCATCCGTATTGGGTTATCCAGATCGGTTTTAGTCCACAACGGAGCAGTAACATCGACTGCCACCGTGAATCTGGCATTTTCATCTAGAGCGGTTTGAATGGGGATGTTCGATGATAATCCACCATCCACAAGAAGCATATTGTCCATCTCAACCGGAGAAAAAATAAAGGGAATGGAGCAGGATGCGCGAATTGCGGTAACCAGATTTCCTTCTGAGAAAACCACTTTCTCTCCTGTGAGCAGATCGGTAGCCACGATTCTAACAGGTATTCTCAGACTGTCAAAATTTCCATTTGAACGCGATTGCGCATCGACCAGCATAGGGGTCAGAAAATCATAGAACTGTTGACCGTAAGACTGACTAAAAAGCGAAGGTTGAAAATTGTGGTTAAAGCGTAATTCCAACAGATAGTTTCTAGGTTCGCTTTTTTGACTCACAAATAGTTTTCTGCGATTAATGATGTTATTGTAGATGCCATCCCATTGAACCGTTCTAACCAGCGAATCGATTGCTTGGGGAGAATAACCTGCTGCATATAAAGTACCTATCAGGGCTCCCATACTGGTGCCCACAATCAGGTCAGGCCTTAATCCAGATTCCTCCAAAGCTTTAAGCACCCCTATCTGGGCCAACCCCTTAGCTCCACCTCCACTTAATACCAGTGCGAATCGGGGGCCGACAGTATCTCCAGTAGTTATTAAAGCCTCTGTAGAAAAAGCAGGTTTTAATAGAAAGCATACTGATATTAAGACACTGATAGTGGTGTTTATACAAGATAAAAAATTTGTCATTTTTTTAAACACTCGGGTGAGATTCGCGAACTGCTAAATACAGAGTAAATATAATCTATATACTACATTAAATGAGCCATTTTCTCCATGTGATTTTCATGGCATAGAATTTGGTTCCTCATTGTTCGCTTCCCCTTCAAATAGAAAATCTGCAAAACTTATGGGACCTGGTATTTATATAATTTGCAGTATTTTAATGCTCAATAATTTGAGTACTGATAATCTCTATATAGTCCCTCAAAACGAACGGATCGGGGCAAAACTGGTTGCAGATGGACAACTGGATGCAGAATTTTTCGAGAAAATCAGGCCTTTTTACAATCAGCCTATCGATGTGCCACAGGGTGAGCTGAAAATTCTTTTGGAATTATTTCCACAACTTTCTTTTGATATTGCGCTCTCAAAGGATTTTCTGAAAAAATACCATCCCTGGGATCAGTCCGCTATCGCTCGTTTTTTTCAGGATCATCCGGCAATAGCGCAGTTCGAACCGATTTTGAGGTTTGATATAAAACCGGTTGATTTCAGGGCAAAAGCTGCTTTTGTTATCCGTAAAAGCAGTACTTCTGAGCTCTTTTCGAGTGGAGCCAACATGTCAATTGGTTTTTCTGAATTATTTAAAATGGATACCCGAATTACTTTTAATAATGATTACGCACGCTGGTACCGCAGAGCATTTTATTATGTCCCAACTGATAATTTCAGCTTACAAATAGGAAATTTCGGAACGTTTTTTGACAAAGGCCTTTTTTACGGATACTTTCGTTCCACAGATGCTTTTAAAGATTTGAGGATGAATAACTGGTTATATGGTAGTGCCAGAACCTGGAATGGAGTAAAGATCCAAATCGCAGGGGACAAAAAAGAGATCTTAAGATTGTTCTCGACAACTGCATATCTACACAAAAGAGAAACCGAAACCTCTGGTGGTGCAGTTCTGAATATTAAAGTAAGCGATAAGATGAATGTTAATTCAGGTTTTAGTCTGTTAAATCTTTATGGGTATTCAGAAAACAGTTTTTATGCTCATTGTGGAATTAAATTGAAATTTAACAGCCTGAATATCGAGATGCAAAGTGGTGCAGACATTGATAATCCCGGCAGTATTCCTTTTCTTGTGGAGAGCAGATATAAGCTAAACAGCAACAGGTTTAATTTTACCTTTGTATTCCTGCCTAAAAACTTTAATGCGCCCTGCAGCTATATGCTGCATAAAATACAAAGTAATAAAGATGAAATCACAGAGGCAGTGTCCATGCTTTCCGTTCAATCGGTACATTATTTGAAAAAGTGGATATCCCTTATACCGGTAATAAATGTGGAATTCACAGGACAGAAAACAGAAAAAGTATGCTTCAGAGTTTCTGCCCTAAATTCGCTCTCCCGTTTCAAACAAAAATTAACATACAGCATAATTCCTGGCTGTGGATTAACTGATACCACTAGCAATTCGTTGTGTAATACGCTAAGAATTTATCTGGGCAAGAAAATAGTTGTAGGCAATGATATTGATTTCCTATATCAGGATCGCTATAACTATTCGATAAATAGCTTATTGATTGCAAGAGTTGATCTTTTCCCTGCCTTAGCATTACAGCCATCAGTTTATTTTTTACATACAAAAGAGGGGAGATGCTCTTTTGTGTATAGTTTTGAGCAAATATTGAAGCTTCATGATAAAACTTATTCACAATTGAAGATTGAGCAATCGATTGATTCCAGAAAAAAAGGAGAATCGTTGAATGTTGAGGCAAAAGCTTCGTTTATTTTTTAGCGCATTCGCAGTGTTTCTGTTTTTCTGCCAGACCCAGGATCCACATCATGAACTTCATTTCACGGTTATTGATGTCGGTCAGGGGTTAAGTCAGATGGCAAGATTTAATTCTTTGGGTCTGGTATGGGATATGGGATCGGGACAACACATGGATGAATGGTTTAACGTTTATAATAAGGCTGGAAAACCATTCTTACAGGCCATTGTTATCTCACACAGGGACACAGATCATAGTGGCGGTTTACAGTTTGTGGATTCTACTGTTGACTGGAGTGGAATTATTGTAACCAGTATATATGAAGATACTTCCTATATAAAATCATTGTGCAAGAGATGGAATAAAAAAGTAATTATGAGAGCTGTTTGCGAGGGAGATACCCTGGGATATCTTCCGCAAACCTGTATCCGCTGCATCTGGCCTCCTTCAAAATTAAACGAATCGTTACCGCTACATTCAGAATTAATAAACAGGTATAGTCTGGTTTTTATCCTAAATTTCAGAGGTAATGATGTTTTAATCACTTCTGATATCGATTCTTCAATTGCTCTAAATATTGCAAACCTTTATAAAGAATCGCTTGATTGCAATATCCTCATATTTCCACACCATGGAAGTGCAGGATCACTCAACAGAGTATTCTTAGGTTATGCAAATCCTGAATTCGTCATCATTTCCTGTGCCCGGAATAATCCCTATAATCATCCTGCAGAATCAGTACTTTCTTTTTTAAGGACAATGGGCGTAAATCTAAGGATAACTTACCTGGACAAATCAATTTTTTTTAAAAGTAATGGTTATTATTGGGAAGAGTATTGAGCCTAAATCGGACGATTGTCACTGCAGTTCATTAAGCGCAGCCGGTGCAAAGCACCGTTTTTGCTACACCGCTTTTTTTGATATGTTTGCTTCGATCCCTTTGTTTATCGATTCAGAAGTTTTTGATAATATCACCCGATATGATCTTCCCATCTTTCGTCCACCCCTCCTTAGCAGACTACTGCCTGTTTTCTGCAGTAATCTGCTAAGGAGGGGTTGGACTCGTTTTTTTTATGATCTTGTGATTCAGGCCAAACAATCGACAGAATAAGGTTATAATTCTTTCGATAAGTATCCCAGACTGGTTATGGAAACCAGTTAGTCTGGTTTTAGCATCACAAGCTTTTTTGAAATCATAATACTATTAGTTATTTTTAATTATAGATGCCGAAAGTATTGATATTGCTTCAGAAAACTATGTGTGGCTCAGGGAATATTTATACTGGACACTTGAGCTGGATGAATGATATTGAACCTGTAGTGGAATTAAGGGTAAAATAAAGGCAGAACCAATGGACCAGTTTGCCTTTTTAAAGATCTGCCGGATTTAGAAAAACATGAGAGTGTTTATTCTGAGAAAGGGCCAGGTATTGTAGTCGATGACTTTTGAGACTCAGAAAAACTTTTTAGGCAAAACTCAGACCATTTTAATGGCTGAAGCAAGGTCGGAAAGATGGCTGTCATGGATTCGTCTATCAATAGGTATTATATATGCGGTTATAGCGATATTTGGTATATTGTTAGGTAAAACATCACCTGCCGCTTTTTTGATTCAATCTCTTTCGATCATAGTTCTTATTACCTACAGCAGTCTTTATCTTACTAACCGAAATTTCAGGCTTCATCGGGTCTATTTTACCTATGTACTCATATTCATGGATGTATTGGTAATAACCGCGATTCTGTGGTCCTATTTTGTAAATGGCGCAGGATTTAATATTGTTACCAGTGCTATATTTGGTACCTATTTTATAGTGATTACCTTTACCGCTTTGCATCACAAAGCAAGCCTTTCGATCTTTTGTGGATTGTTGTCTGTTGTTGGTTATTCAATATTGTATTTCATTTATTCATACCACAGCTCTTTCTCTATACTTTTTACCAACGACTATCTTTTCCGTCTGGTGCTTCTGATGACCATTGCAGGACTGGTAGCGGTGGTATCCAGGAATAACTCTCATACCATTCAACAGGTAATCAGCTCTGAGATCCGTTATCACAACCTGGTACACAGGCTCCCGGAGATGCTTTGCACGCTGGACAGTCATGGTAATTTCCTGTGGGCAAATATGGCCAGTCATGCACTGTTAGGAATCCCGGCAAAGGTGGTTGTAGGGAGGAATATACGCAGTTTTCTGATAAATCCATCTGTGTTAAGATTGGACAAGGGCTGGATTAAAGGTACTTTTGAAATTTCGGATTTCAATGGGGTAAGAAAGTTTGTAGACTGTGTATTTCAATCTGTTGATCAGGAATCTGGCAATGCTGCATTTGATGGGATTATCTCAGATGTGACCGATAGAGAGCTTGCCATCTCTCAGAGAGAGGAAATGGTTAACCGACTCTTTCAATATCAAAAGATGGAATCTCTGGGGACATTGGCCAGCGGGATGGCTCATGATTTTAATAATATACTTCAATCGGTTAATGATATAACCGAGCAGGTGGAAAAACAAAGCCAGGAGAGTGAGACCATTAAAAAAATGGAACTGATAAAAGAAACCATGGCTGATGCCCGGTTTCTGATTTCCGAGCTGTTTGCCCTGGGAAGGAAAAAGCCTCTTGACTATAAGGTAATTAATCTTGATACATTCCTGCAATCGGTAGTTGCTCAGTATAGTAATCAATTGGGACCGAATTTCTCACTTACCTACGAACCAATGGGTAATCCTGTCTGGATTCAGGGTGATCCCGATTATTTGAAGCGGGTTTTTCAGAATCTAATTGGAAATTCCAGAGATGCGATGCCTGGTGGGGGTAGAATACTGGTTTCCTGTACTTCTGTTCAGGGAGATGGTAATAATGAAACCGTTGTAATCCGGGTTTCGGACACTGGGACTGGGATTCCGCATGAACTTACCGAAAAAATCTTTGATCCATTCTATACCACTAAAAAGCCTGGAAAAGGAACCGGTCTGGGGCTGGCGCTGGTTAGAAGAATTATAATGCTTCATAACGGTAACATCACTGTAGAGAAAACCGGTTATGAGGGGACTGTATTTCGTATAGAGTTACCAATCAGTGATGAAGAGAGTTTCGAGAGTGATACTAAAAGCATTCTCTCCTTCAGGCTGCCCACTACTGTTCTGCTCTTAGATGATGATCCCAAGATAAGAGAGGTGTTGAAGATTTTTCTGAAAGAATTCAAGTATTCGGTTATAGAAGCCTCCAGTAGGGAGGAAGCTATAAATGAACTGCAGGCTAACATTGAAAAATGTGAAATTGTAATCATGGACTGGAATCTTGGAAATGAGAATCCGCACGAAATAATTAAGACCCTGCGTACTATAAAGAAGAATCTGATTGTAATAGTTGTTTCCGGTTATGCTCCGCAGCAGAAAAGCATTCAAAGTATGGAGATTCATAAGTGGTTCACTAAGCCATACGATAAAAATCAACTGGACATTGAAATTCAGAGAGCATTGCACCGAATACATCATGCATCCATCTCTTCAGAGAGCTGAAAAACCACCTCTGGTCTTACAGTAAGTCTTAGGAAATCAGGAAATCTGTTGTTGACTGCGGTATTTAAATGGCGTAGTACGGTGGAATTTGAAAAAGTACTTTTCCAGTTCATGCACCGAGCTGAATCCGCATGATTCGGCAATAGAAGCCTCGCTACAGTGTGATGAGCGCAAACGTTCCATGGCTATTTCGGTGCGGCAAAACATCAGATAGTTATGGAAGGACATTCCAGTGAATTTTTTGATCAGCTTATTTAGTTTTTTATGAGACATCTTCAACTCATGGGCAAAACGCTCATGTGAGAGATTCTTTTGGGTTACTTTACTTTCGATTGCTTCTTTAATCCGATCAAACTGCTGCTGTTCCGCTTCTGATCTTTCAAATTGGATGATTTTTTGTGGCTTCTTGAGAGAGAGCAATATCTGGTAAATAATAAAAGTGATAACAAAGCCGGAAATAAAGAAGATAGTCCACATTAAGATACGATTTTTGAAAAATGGCTTTGGTTGTAAGCTGGTTGTACCCCAGATAAAAGGACTGTATGCTTCCAGAATGTTTCCTTTTACCCAAGGGGTGCGAACAACCTGGTTACCTTCACCTAAGGTTTTAACAATCAGGTTCATCCCAAACGATTTTGGAAGAGAATCTGAAAATTCTTTCATGGGTATGGGAAAACAGATTTTAAATCCTTTAAAGTCTCCCTTTTCAATAGAAACATTGAAATCACCGGGAATGCTTTTTGAAGCCAGTGTAAATCCACCGGAATCATCATAAACTGGCTTGTAAATCATACGATAGGCATTGCCGTAAAGAGGAACATTATAAATATGAACATCTTTATGCGGGTAAGGTTTTCTTCCTGAACTGGGATCAATCAACACTTCCAGACCCAGACCTGCCAGGCTTTCGCGTGACATGTTAACATAAAACAGAGGGTCTTTTACATCAACAATAACCGTCAGATCTCTTTCGTTCCAATAAACCGAACCGGAAATTGACATTGCCGAGCGTGGGGGGGTAAAAACTATCGGATCGGCTAACAGCTCTTTTGTGCCTGAAAATTCATACGGAATAATTAAGGATGGGCGGGTTATTTTCTGGTGGGTGAAAAACACTCCTTCTCGCTTCACTGTTTCTGTTGAATCTTTACTGAAAGTGGCTTCTGCCAGAAATGACACACCTGAAAGCAGTTGGTTTGGAATCTCTGTTACATCCCAAACCAGTTTAAATGGGGGACGAGATATTATTCCCAGACTGGATATAACCGGGGTGTCATTGTTGGTTTTAAAATATCGAGCCTGAAACTCTACGCTTTTTATATTTTCGCATTTTGCATCAACCTGTAATGTACAACTGGGTATATCGATAACAGAACCTTGATCCGGCAAAACAAAATGAATACAATTGCCCGAATGTGCTGTGGTGGCTGATATTAAAAAAAACCAAAATGAAGAAATCAGGATAGATTTCATGAATCGGATTGCCTGCAATTTATTAAAAAATAAGCTCACGGTCTACGAGTGGCTCAATTTGCATTGAGAAGAAATGAAGTTTAAAAATATGCTGCATACTGGGCGCAGCTGGACTCGAACCAGCGATCTCCGCGATGTGAACGCGGCGCTCTAACCAACTGAGCCATGCGCCCCCTTCAAACTGCAATATAGAATAAGCCTCTATTTAGTGTCAATATTTATAAGTATTAATGTTCTGAAGGATCAAATGGAAATTTAGCAAATATTATGGAAATAAAACTGAAACAAAGTTATTTTAGGATCAAAGAGCTCTGAAAGGTTTTATGACTATGAAAAAATTGTCTCTGACAATTGTTATGTTGTTATGGGGAGCGGCTAATCTTAGATCAGAATACAGCACCAGCTTCTATATCGATAATAATGATGAGCTGATAAATTTGCCAGCATCAGCAGCCATGGTAGGTGCAGATTTAAGTTTTAACACCGGGGCCTCATCGTTCAGTTCACCCGCGAACCTTCCTTTTGATTCATTAAACAAGATAGAGCTGGCCTATGCCAGTTATTTTCAAAACAGCTTCAGTACCTCATTACTCTCTTTCAATGGTTCTGTCTCCAGCACAATTGGGTATAGCATAACAGCGGGCTACATTTATGTGCCGGATATTCCTCTGAGCGATACAACTAGTGAAGGGGTGGCTTATATTTATGGAAACCGTAATTGTTCGGCAATTTATTTAAGAGCTGGTTTAGGGAAAAGATTTGATCTGTCAGAAGCAATAAGCATTTCGGTTGGAGCTGCATTACAGGCAAAAAGAACCAGGCTAATTGGGCATCGCGGTTATGGACTTGGGATGGATGCGGGGACAAGGGTTTTGTTTTCAAAAATTGGTCTGTCTACAGCCATTCTGTTCGAAAATATTACTTCAAGTATGACCTACTGGGGCGGGGATTACTACCAGTGGGCTTATCCCCATATCAGGGCTGCTTTGGGATGGGAAAAAAGTATTCCATATATCTATGGAACAGTGCGGCTTGCTTACACTACACCCGATCTGTTGGCAAATGAAGGGGTGAATTATTATGCTGAGGACCAGATGCAGGGAGATATCACTTTACCAGAACCACAATGGAAAAGTGTCTATAAAAATCCGCAGCTTTTGATTCTTGCCGCCAGAGTAGGACTGGAATATATAATTATGGATCGGGTGGTTATAAGAGGCGGACTAACCAAGGGTAAAGTCGGTTTGGGTGCAGGAGTTAATCTTTTTAACCAGCGGGCAGGAATCGATTTTGCCTATGTCAATCATGAACTTGCCGGTACCTATCAGTTGGGGATATCCTATCGCTGGTAATTTAAAGAATATGCAGAAGGCTTACCGACAGGTCTGAGTGTGTCAATGAGCTTTGTTCACGAACAATTAGTGCAGATAATCAGTAAAGATCTTTCTTTTTGTGCTCTGATTTCCGGTCATCTGGATAAAATGGGTCTGAAGGTGATGCTTTCACATGATCAAACAGAAGCACTTGATGCATTTCGGAAATTTCATCCTCATTTAGTAATAACTGATCTTTACTCTTCCCGGATTGATGGACTTAAGATACTGGAGCAGATAAAGGAACAATCCTCTATTCCGGTACTGCTTACAGCTACTGCTTCAGAAATTGGAAATTCTCTTGAGAAGATTCAGCTCCATGGTGGTGATTATATCCTTAAACCAATCACAGCAGAACTTTTATATAGAAGATTACTTCCTCTTTTAACTCCCGATTCTTTTATCGATGATAAAAATTTAGCGACATTGATTGGTGGCATTCACTCGGCTCATGATGCTGACAAATTGTTTGAATCCGTCTATTCTGCCTGTATGGAAATATCCAGGGCTCAGTTTGGTTTACTTCACATCTACAATAAAGAATCTGGTGCTCTTTTGATTGTGCAACCCAAAGACCGGTCTCAGACAATGCACTCTGTTTTGAGCGGAAATGATGAATGGGCAATACCAAGCTGGGTGTTCTTCAATAAACGGATAATAGAGGTAAAATTAGGTGAAGCACATCCGGAGATGGAAACAGACCTTTATAGGTGTAAAGCTATCAGTGCTCTGTCTGTACCATTTTTTTCAGGTGAGGAAATTCTGGGAATCCTCACTGTCTTTTGGAATGATACCAGCTCCAGTTCGAATGAAAAACTTGTAAGTAATCTTCAAACAGTCCTTTATCAGGCAGTTCTTGCTTACAATAACATCGTCCAGGTAGCAACTGTTAATCAAAAACTTGATGAACTGATGTTAGTGTCGACCTATTCCGAGAAATTGATGGGACTGGTGGACAAACACGATATTATAAGATCACTGTTTGAAACTACTTTCAAGTATTTTTCCATAGATATTACCGGCTTTCTGGTCATACAGAAACGTACTCATGAATTTCTTTACTGGTCCAGGGGACTCGTTGATGAGAAATATATCAGAAGTATCTGCAAAGATACTGTAGATTGTTTCAGCCAGATGGCTGGGGTAAGAATTCAGGAACAGAGGGTTCGTATCCGCAAACTACCTCAACCGGAAAATACCAATGTCGCTATCTCAAAACAACTCAGTTTCAGCCATGTTATTCCGGTATGCTGGGATGACCATAAATTCGGGGCTGTATTTTTTGGAGCGGTAAAAGAGTTGAATAACGAGCAGGAGAAACTGGCAATGCTGATGAGTTTGGTCAGTCAAACCAGAATCGCTCTGAACAATGCAAAGCTCTATAGCGACATGAAAGAAAACTACATTAGGACCATAAAAGCACTGGCAATTGCAGTTGACGCAAAAGACACCTACACTCATGGACACTCCGAAAATGTTATGAATATTGCAGAAGAGATTGCCCGTGAGATGGGGATAGACGAAAAAGGAATTGGAATAATCAGAGATGCCGGACTTTTACATGATATCGGGAAAATAGGGATCCCGGGATATATTCTGAACAAACCGGGGCCTTTGACATACGAAGAATTTAACGGTATCATGAAAACTCACAGTACTCTGGGTGCCAATATAGTCAAAGAAGTACCGTTTCTTTATGATCTCCATAAACTTATATTGTATCACCATGAGCATTATGATGGCGGTGGCTACCCGGAAAGACTGAAGGGTGAACAGATTCCCTTGGGGGCAAGAATTCTTCATGTTGCAGATGCCTTTGAAGCAATGACTTCAAATCGTCCATATCGAAGCAGCCTCGAAAAAAAAGAAGCTATCAGAAGACTGATAGAGAACAGCGGAAAACAGTTTGATCCCGCTGTAATAGAGGCTTTTTTGCGTCTGGCTGAGAAAAAAGGTTGGGTTGACTGGAGTGAGAAAGCTGATGAACGGGCATCTGCATCAAATCTGATTTGACTGAAGTAAAATTATTGATTAATCCGCTAATGATATTATCTGATTAGTAAAAACGTAAATTTAAAGTACCTGATGATTTATTAAGATTAAGAAAAGAGGGTTTTGTGGTGAAAACAGCTATTGGAGTTTTTCTGGCCTGTATACTTCTTTTGGGTTGTTCGAAACAAAAAGAAGAGACTTCTTTGATAGTTAACGGAAAAAAATATTCCAGACAACAGATTGCCAAGGCTGCATTGATCTTTAAGCAGAATATGATGAATGCTTTACCAGAGCATACACTTCAATCGGTAACTTCGGATATGCGTCCGATAGTTGCCAGAGAGATTATTACCAATCAACTCATGCTGGAAGAGGCAAAGAAGAGAAAACTCCAGGTTGATTCGAATCTGGTTAATAAAGCTCTTGAAAAATTTAAAAGCAAATACAGTTCACAGAGTGACTTTGAAAATGAACTCGCAGCCTTAGGTGAAACCGAAGATGATGTGAAAAAAGAGTTGGAAAAGGGAGCACTGCTAGATACTTTACTCAAAATCATACTAGTCAATGCGGATACGGCTAGTGAAAAGGAGTGCCATGACTTTTATAATCAAAACAGTTCCCGTTACAAAAGCAGTCCCAGGTTTCGGGTCAGTCAGATATTTTTTGCTGCTGACTCTTCCAAAAATAAGGCTGAATGGGAGAAAAGCCGTAAAAATGCTTATCAGCTTCTGAAGAAATTGAAGGCTGGAATGAAATTTGAAACTGCCGCTGCAGCAAATAATCAGTCTGATGGAGACATGGGCTGGTTCAGAAAAGGGGATCTTAAAGAAGAGCTTCAGAAAGAAATTGAACAGAAAAAAATCGGTGAGATAAGTGATGTCATCTGTACAGACATAGGTTTCCATATCATAAAGAAAACCGATGAAGAGGGCGAAAGGGTGCTAAGCTATGAAGAGGTCAGGGAGAATGTGGCAAAAACTCTTTCTGTAAAGAAAAGAACTGATTACATGTCCCATTTTGTGGATTCTCTCATCAAAATAGCAAAAATCACCTATGTGGATACCTCGTTAATGCCCAGAGATTGATTGATTGGGAGCGGGCTGAAAAAGAATACGAAAAGAGATTTCGAATACAAGAAGGTATTTGATGGTATTTTGTAGTATCTGTTTCATAATCAGTCCCCAAGCACGAGATATATAAGAAGGCTTGTTAATTTTACCTTGGGGATATGTGTTTCTATGATTTTTGTATACCTTACACTCACACTCAGTTTGCCGACATGTATGTGATACACCAAAGCTTAATAAAGAGGGCTTTGGCAACTTTCTGCAATGCTGCAGCACCAGGTCGCAGTGGACATAAAGGGCCTCTCCGGAACCTATAAAAAGATAAAAGATAGAGCAGTGAGGAAGAAGCAGGACATCAGGGGAGAAGCGGTTTTGGTTTTTCCTTTTGAGACTGCTCAGTTAAGTACTCCATTAAGAATCTACCGAAATCAGTAACGGTATTGTTTCTGGAATTTAGCCTGCGCAGATATTAAAAATTAACGCTGAACCAGAGTTTATTATTTACAGATTGAAATCTGCCTTGTTATCAGAGGGTTATTTTCTGCCTGGATAGTAATAAGGAAAGACCCCGAAGGCAGATCGCTGTTACTCCATTCTACAACGTGATTGTCTGAAATTCTTTTATAGTTTGAAGGAATCATTAAGGATTGTCCCAGAAGATTCTTAATGCTGATGGTTGGTCTTTCTGAACTCTGAAAGGGAAATTGTATTCCGGTTATTCCTTGAGATCGGTTCTGATAAATGATTAAATTTTTTGCAGTAATGGATTTTCTTCTTTTCATTACAGATATACTGACCTTATCGAGACGTCTTATGTAACCCCGGTCATTCTCGGTAATCAGAAGATTTCCCTGATAATCGGCAGTTATAGCCCTTACTTCACTTACTTTGTATCCGGGGGTTCTGAAATTCATACCATCTCCGGTGTGATTCTTATCTCCTTCTTTACCATTTACGAAAAGATAAGCAATCCCAGCAGTGTCTATGTACCAGACCTGGCTGCCTTCGTGGGTAGCCAGAAAATAGGAGTTATCATCCAGAACCCACACACCTCTGACTCCATGAAATGCAGTCTGCAAAGCCGGCATACCATGGCCTCCCCCCTTGGAGGCACCATTACCGGCAATAATCGTTTTTTCTCCTGATTTGTCTATGCGGTACACAAGGTTTGCCGAACGGTCTGTAGCAATTATGTTACCGTTACGATCCTGAACAATATTTCCAAGACCACCGCTGAAACCATCGGCCAGGGTGCGCAGGCCATCCTTTTCTGTCCACATTTTGATTACTGAACCGCTGCAATACCAGATAGTATCTTCGGTCTGACTGACCCATAATCCTCTTCCGGCAGACATGCCATTCTTATCGTGAATAAGGGTTGTCATCTGCCCGTTTAAATCAACTTTTCTTATCTTGTTATTCCAAAGATCAAGTATATAAAGCACTCCGGATTTACTTACCCATAAACCGTTTGGTCCGCTTAAGGCCTGAGTTGTTGCCAGTGAATCTCTGCCATTCCCTGATTTATTCACACCTGCTACGGTAGTGATAATCCCTTCAGTATTAACTTTACGAATGGCATGAGCGTTTTTATCTGCAATGTAGACATTTCCCATGGAATCTGCCATAGCCATATGAGGACCTGACAGTATTGCATCGGTTGCTTTTCCACCTTCAAATTCCTCAAGCCACAGGTTCTCATCTCCATCCACATTAGCACCTTTCCCAGCGATGGTGGAGAGCAGATCATAAGTTTTGACTAAACTGTCAAACTGGGAAAAACTACTGGAGTATAACAGAAGGCAAAAGGGGACTATCAGCAGTTGTGCTGAGGCTGATTTTTGGATCATTTCTATAAAACCGCCAATTAAAATGAAATTTAAACCTTTCTAATGAATATAATAACCAGAAATTGCTTTGACAAATTAAAACTTTGAAAAAGTTATGGTGGATCATCTTTTATAGATATCATCAGTAGTTTCCGGTTAATTTAACAAACATAAGATTGCATAAAAAGCAGGGCACGCAAACAAATTCCAAATCACAAGTACTAAATCCTAAACAAATCCCAATAACCAATCATTCAAAACCCAAACAAGAAAAGAACAGGAATGGAGGTACCTTTTCTATTTCAAATTTCGACATTTCCTACTCCTGCTCCTGTTTCGGATTTCGACATTTTCTACTCCTGCTCCTGTTTCGGATTTCGACATTTCCTATTCCTGTTTCGGATTTCAAATATTGTATTGTAATTTGGAATTTGTTTGGAATTTAAGAATTGTGATTTGGCGCTTTCCATCTCTGATATTCCACATCTCAATCGGTTTTCCAGTATTCTTTTGTTAAATTAGCCGAACGCTACTGAGATATCATATAAGATTATGGGGTAGTAGTGAAACAAACAAAATTTATAAACATGAATCTTGCATTTATTTACTATATTATAAAAATCGGGAGATCATGAACTTCAAGAGGGCATTTGGATATGAAAAAACCGCCTTTCGGAGCACTAAAAGCTAACAATATTTTAGGATTTCTATGTGTGATTCTGGGTGTATCAGATTTTGCACACAGTATGCATTATAATTACGCAGTTGCAATCAGTTCCGAAGCATATTCACAGGCGGATTGGAAAAATGTAGCCGATTCACTGGTCAGAAAGCATGAAAAAAACGGTACTGCAAAACTTTTTACCTGGTCATCTTCAGTGAATGATATAAAAGAAGAATTGTCCGGGTTTAAGCCGGATTACATTGGATATATTGCCCGCCCGGCGATCGAATGTAATGCAGCATTTATTGTTTTTGTAAGCCGCTTAAGTCGTCAATTGGACAGCGATCCTTATGGTGATGCAGTGTGGGGCATAATTACCGGTTATGAGGCTTCTGATGCATTGAGGGCAATCTCTGAATCCCTAACTGTTAAGACCGTTCTGGCAGCATCCGCAAACCTCTCTTATGAACCCCCGATAAGACGTTTTTACCAGGCTTTGGGAATGACCTGTGACAGCTATACCAAAACCGATTATCTTTTCCCGGAGAGTGAAGGAAAAGTTTATTCAGAAGAAAAACGTCCCGAAAATGAGCAGGACCGCATTATACTGGTAAGTAAATGGCTTAATGCTGAATCAATGAGTCTGGCGATTTCAGGGAAAGGCTCCATTACCGGACCAGTAGATTGCATAATCACAGGTGGACATGGAAACGTAAATCTCTGGCAGTGCCACTACCCGGAAGCTGGCACAGAAGGATACATGCGTTCATCCGGCGGCAAGCTCTTCGGCTCTCCATATTCCGGAGGTTCGATTGCTATAGCTGCACCGACTCCCAAAATCTACTGGTGTGCAAGCAACTGCCTTATGGGAAATCCAAACAACAAAGATAACGTTGTATATGCAGCTTTTGGCAGCGGTCATGCGGTTCAAATGTTTGGTTTTGTGAATAATGCCTCTGCCGGGGATGAATTCATGGCCTGGGGTGTTTACGACCGGGTAACCAAAAGTGCAGGAACCTACACTCTTCCACAGGGCTTTTTTCTGTCAAACAATAATGCTTTGTTCGAAATAAATAATCCCAGCGGTCAGATGAATACCAGGCTTGTAGAGCAGTTCATGGATTCCACGGTTTTTTATGGTGATCCTGCCGGTGATGTCAAATTTTATGATCCTGGTGATTCTGCCAAAGCATTTAAAAGTGATATTACTTTTGAACAGGACAATTCGGGTAATGCCAGTTTTACTTATACATTTACCATGGTAGCCCATGATCTTGAATTTGGCACAGGTTACTGCTATCAATTTCGTCCTGCCAGCCTTCTTCCGGTTCGTATAGATCCTTCATCTGTTGAAATTACAAAGAATGAAGGACACAAAGCTCTGATAACCGATAATCTTCTTATCTGGGAGGTCCTTTCTCAGGGACAGAAACTGGCCAAGGGTAACACAAAAACTTTGCAATGGACTGCAAAAATCACAGATGACAAGACTGGAAAACGTATAAAGACTTATTCACCATTGCCGCCAAAAAAATTGCCAAAATTGGTGGCTTCTGTAAAAAAGTCGGAACTGCTCATTAAAATCAAGGATATACCCAAAGGAAGTTTTGATCTGCAGATAACAGATTTGAATGGCAAGCTTTGTTTTCAGAAAAAACTCAATTCTGCAGGTGTGCATGAGCAGTCTTTTTCAATAGGCAGACTCGATACTGGTTCAGGTATTCGCCTGATTTTATTGGTTCAGGGCGGTCTGAGATTAAATGTGACAAGTGTTCAATAAGCCCGAATAAATCCAACGCAGTGATCAACTTTATTGATCGCATTGGGATATACAACAATAAACTTTTCCCGGTCAGCTACTCTATCCATCTGAGTATAGGATTGTTGCGATGCTGCATCCATGTTGTAACCATGGATGCAGAAAACCAATGGCGGGTTGGTTAAACCACTCGGTGCATGAACAATGTAATTGCGGGTTACTCCTGCTATTTGCATGGTTTGATTCTGTGCAAACAGACTTACTGAGAACAGAGTGATAAGTATTAAAACACCGTACTTGCGGATAGCCATTAGACCTCCCTTGTTGTTAAAGCGGTAAAACTTTTAATTGGAATCATTGTAAAACATTTCTACAGACTACCATATTGTTTATGTTATTGAAACATGCATTTTCAGGTTTTCGGGATTAACTACACAAGCAAAGCCAATCTCATTATCGCCAATAACCTTCATCGCATGTTGTCTTTATCAATTTGTCTAACTGATTTAAAGGTCTAAATCTTTAATTAATACCTCTGTTTTATGGGAACCTGGTACCTGCCTTAAACTTTCATTGGCAGTTTGAAAGTCCTTTATAATCTCTTTTTTCTCTGGGGTGCAGGCCACCTGAAGATTAATGGTAATATAATCCATTTTAATTAAGAAGTTATATTATTCATAAAAACTGGTAACGAATTTCGAATAAAATGCTTATTAACAGCATTTTATTACCCTGAGGTATTTATATATTAAAAAAAGTGGTAACAAAGAACCGATGTAAACCCAATCACTCCGTGGTGATTGGGAGTTCCATAAATAATGACGCATGAACCAGCATTAGATTAAGGGGGCCTAAGGGTGCAGCTCTGAATGAGACAGCGTAGCCCCCGAAAAGGAATGAAAGGTGGAGAATTGCTGATCCTCTCTTGTAGGAGCAGGCGAAATGTGGCAAGCAGGAAAGGAATTCTTCCTGCTACTAATTACAGGCATTTTATCTTTATTTATTAAGATTCTGCTGTAAAGTAAAATCCCCTGAGAGGCTGTCTTGAGATAATTTGTTGACCTTTGCATTCATCAGGTACACCGGTCTTTGTGGCTTGGTATTAATCATGTCATAGCCACGCAGGAGCCCCAAAAAAATGCCTCCATTAACTGCATGACCGATGATCATGACCGTTTTTCCACTCTGGTTGAATCTGTCAAGAAGCCTGTCTCTGGCGGTCATCACCATGAAAACCCCTTCCTCATAAGACTGGGGCCACCAGTGGTACTTGTCACTCTCGCTTGCAATTATAAAGCTTTCTGACATCGGTTCGACTTTAATTTTCCAGCGGGGTTCGGGACGCTCTGTAGGGAGTGGTTCGCCTGAAGGCTCATCACCGCAGCACTCATTCAGCTCTACCCATATTTCAGCTTTAATGTTTAGAGCTTTAAGAAATGGTTCAATTGTTTTCTGCGTTCTCAGAGATGGGCTTACTGCAACCAGATCCGGTCTGATGTTCTCTTCAATCAGGTAATTCTTTAAATCTTCGACCTGTTTTTCTCCCAGTTCGGTCAATGTGTCATGATCTTCCAGCGGCCCGTCACCACCATGTTGTCCGGATGCATTTGCTACGGTTTCCGCATGACGAATGAAATAGACTGTGAGTCCTTTGTTTAATGCCGGATTTGCAATTGAATCCAGTACAATTGTAATATCCTCCTGAAGATAACTGGCAAGAGGAACCTTCTTTGTGATATATCCGGATTTTTCAGCAATCAAAGTATCTCTGACGGATTCTCTTTTTGATACGGTGATATTTCCCGGAACGGACATAATGTTTTTATTGTGATCTGTTAAAAAGAGCCGCTTACCCATGCAGCTAAGGGTGTATGTGAGTTCTATGTTGCCCAGGGTCAGGCGGATCAGATAGATTCCTGAACTCAGATGGGGGAGTCTGAGAGAGTGGACCTGTGGCTGGATCTGAGATAGCGATTTGAATAGAAGGTTTTTCCCGGTAACTGAATAGATCCCGATTTTGCAGTTTTGTTTGAGGGCAATAGGAGAAATGTACAGAATCCTGTCTTTGAGGTCGATTTTGATGGTGTTTGCTTTTGGTAAATATGATCTCAAACCGGTTCCCTCAATTTTAAAAATTCCGCTGGAATCGGTAAAAGAGAAAAAATCATTCTGCTCGGAAAGACTGACCTTAACTCCGGGGATACCGGTGGTTCCATCTGATTTTTTTACAATGCCGGATACTGAAATATCAGCCGTGGCGGCAGAAAGAAGGCACAACACCATCGATAAACAGTATGATTGCCATTTCATTTTAATCCTCCAGTGGTAAGATCTGCCACTATTGAACTTATATAATATATAGTAATTATTCCGGTAACTACTCAGGTATCTGAGAAAAAAAATGACGTAATAATTTTAAATCGCAAAAAAAGGAACCAATATCAAAACAATATTTAATCAGAAGTAATCTGAATAGAACATCTGAACAAAGAATCGGCAGTAAGAAATCCTTACTTTTCAGGGGCTTATCTGATCAGGTATTATTTCTGATTACTTATCTGTTAATTGTCTCAATACTGAAGTAGCTATTTATTCTGTTGTATTTAGCTGCAATTTTGTTCAGACAGTTCGGGAGAACCATTTACTTCGATATTCAAGTATTTGCTCTATTCATTATTCTTTTTTTTCTTTTCCTGCTTCGATATTTTGATAATCACTGAGGTCTGTAACTTGCTCTGAATTTTGGTATACATTCTTTTTCGTAATACATAACTTTGGGATCAATATGAAAATCAGCAGTCCTGCTTTTAAAAATGGGGGAGTAATACCTTTTAAGTATTCCTGTGAAGGTGATAACGTCAATCCTGAAATCGATATGGAGGAAATCCCGGAAAAAGCACAAAGTCTGGCGTTAATCATAGATGATCCCGATGCCCCAAGTGGTGTTTGGACTCACTGGATTCTCTATAATATTCCTGCAGATATTAAAAAAATTGAAGAAAATAGTGTTCCCGGAAAACAGGGAATATCTACTTCCAAACAGAAAGAATATATCGGCCCCTGTCCGCCAGGAAATGAGACCCATCGCTATTTTTTCCGTCTTTATGCATTAGACACAATCATCGAAGAGAGTGACGGATTGACCAGAGAGCAGATAGACAGAAAAATAATGGGACATGTGATTAGTACAGCAGAAATGATGGGATATTATTCACGTAAATAAACCTGATGAGTGTGACTGTTAACTAGTCTGTCAGAAAATGTCGGGGATATTTGACTCCCAAAGATACTATGGTTAACAATTTCGAAGATAGCAGTCGTATTATATAACACTTAAATAAAGTAAGATAACCCATGATAAATTGATTAGTACTACATTTTATAGGAAAGTTCCTTGCACTGAGACATATAATGTATTATTATTCTTAATATTGATAGTTTTGCAATCATCCATTCAATTTTTGAGAAGAGAAAAAAGACATACATTTGGTGGTGTAAGGCCAGAATTTCAACAGCAGAAACCGGTATTGCTTTCTCTGTACTTGGTAATTTATCATCAGGGATCCGTTTTGTCCTTGGTACAAAATATCCGCTAGACAACGCAACCGTCTCTATCAAAAGAATGATAATGTTACCTTTTTTGCAAGCCGTAATGAATTCATGCCAACAGATGATATGGTACTGAAATGGCAATGTAAGTAGGGGAGAGGTGAGGGCTTAGAGATTGGCAGTATGAGCTAGTGAATGATGATCAGGGCATGATGCAAAACGGACAAAAATTATTTCCCCCTCTGAAAATCTTCTGTCCTGTTTTAGCAGTGTTAATCCTGCTTCTTAGGCCTGATATACTTTACCTTGATGAAATCGTTATCGACAGGCGAATCTTTTGACAAACCAGTAAGGTATTGCTTCAGTTCCCGGTCATTTTCATACACTGATTTCGCCAGACTTACATGAACCGAACAGTTCCTTCCATGTTCTTTTGCCAGGTACAGTCCAAAGTCACAAATGTTGACTGTTTGTTCAAATGTCAAAAGGTCGGAATAACGCATTTCAAAAGGTAAGTATGCACAACCTATGGAGCAGGTTTTATTGATAATAGTTTTATTGGGTAATTCTATACCGGTTTTTTCTATTTTGTTTAGTACTTTTTCAGAAAATATTTCAAGGTATTCTATCTTGGTTTCATTTAACAGGATCAAAAATTCTTCTCCGCCCCACCTTACAACAAAATCAACTGATCTTACGAGGTTTTTTAATACATTTGATAATTGAATTAACACCTCATCACCAGCAGCATGCCCGTATGTGTCATTTACCTGTTTGAAGTGATCAATATCGAGCAGGTAAATTCCAATTACATTATTTTTGATATTCATGTCTCTGTATTGTCTGTTAAAAAATGCCTTCAGTTTTGCTTTAGTAAAATTATCAGATAAATTATTTATGTGTTCATATACATATCTTCTGTTATAGAGCTTAGTTAACGGGTCATGAAGTGAGAGCTCCTTTAATTTATAATTTGCCAATGCCAGTTGTCTGGTTCTTTCATAAACTTTTTCTTCCATTTTCTCATACAATTGCGCTTTTTCAACAGATATAGCTATTTGTGAAGAGAGTATTTGAATAATTTCAATTCTCTGGCAATCAAATGCATTTTCAACCAGATTATTTTCCAGATATATTATGCCATTTAGATCATTTTGATAAATAATCGGTACACATAAAATTGATTTGGCACACATTCTTTTTATATAATCATAGTTTTTATAAAAGGAATTTTTCATGGCATTGCTTACAACTATAATTTCATGTGTTCTTATAACATATTGTACTATTTCAGTACAAAACTCACTGCTTTCGGATAGAGCAAGTGAATCGGTAATGATGATATCGTCAGCTCCATCTTTTTTTACCGCTTCAACATAAAATTCCCCGTCATTAACATTTTTAAAGAGTACACATCCCTTTTGGGCTCCGGTATTTTCTATAATTACATCCATAAGCACTTTAAGAAGCTTATCAACCTTGATTTCATTTGATATAGCTTGTGTAGACTTCAGTATCGACATTATGTCCAGATTTAATGTGCTTGAATGATTACTTGTTTTTTTGGTAATATAAGCTTCACCGGTTAGCCTTTTTCGTGATAAGCTGTTTAAATGATTGATTTCGTTAGAAAAATTCGAATACTTGCTTTCTAAAGAATCTGCTTTTATGTAAGCACCCCAAAGATTGTAAAAGTATATAGCCTCTTTAATAAAAGTATTTCCAATCGTCTTTTCACTTCTTGAAAACCAGAATTCAGCTATGATTTCGTTTATTACTGCTTTAATGTTTATGAACTCTGCCGGTGCTATTGAATCAAGAGACTTTTTGTACAGATCTGTAATGTTTTCAAGAGTATTGTTCTGAATTCTTGCCAGTTCTGCAGCTACAATGTAGTATTTGTGTCCGAAATTCTCAGGACAATTTTCAGACCAGACTTTTAAGCTTTTCAAATTGGTGTTTATTTTTTCCAGAAGATTGTTTTTATCTTCAGATTGTTTTTCAAATTTTTTTATATAACACAAAGAACTGAACATTAGATAATCAGCAGTACCAAACAAACCAGTCGCAGCTTGAAGGTATCGTTCGGTATATTCAACCCACTTCTGGGCTATTTCATAATTTCCAAGTATATAATTTATCATTACGTTAAACTGTCCGAATTTAAAGGCTGCAGTCATGTTGTTAGTTTTTGAAATACTCTCAAGAATACTGTTTTCACATGCCAAGTTATATGCAGACTGAAATTGATTTACCACATGTTTCATCATCATTAAAATCGGGATAAAAAGCGTCGTTTTATGAGAGATTATAAGTTCTTCAGCCTTATCCAGTTTGAGCTTGTAATCATCAAGATTAATACCTGTAGAAAAGAGGTGATCTAACTTGTAATAAGTTGACCAAAAAGCATGCAGGATATCACCAGTTTTCATTCCGTAATTGATTGAAAGATCATAGTATTTCAATCCTTCGGAAAAATGTTTTTTCCAGTGTGAAATGAATGTCGCATAAATAAAAAAAGTCGATGATTTTAATCTATCGGATTTGAACCTGTCGATAAGGGAAAATGCTAGAATATTAAATTTGTAAGCAGAATCGTAGTCGCCAAGCACTGGTCCTAAAATCATCCCGCATTCTGCAAAATTCTTGCATAATACCTCAGTAGTTCCGAAATTTATTGCTGCATCAAACATTTTAAGTTTTATTAATGTATAAAGTGGAGGATAAAACTCAAATGCAATTGGGGTCAGTTGAAACAACAATTTTATGACCATGATTAAATTCTCATCTTTTATTTCAGGAAGATTTACCAGCTCTTCAATCGAATTATTCGCCAGGTAGCTCTGCATTTTTGCAATACCGGCAACAACCTGAGAATCAATCTCTTTAGGATCTGCAGGCAAATCCATGCCCAATAGTATTAATCCTTTTTTGATTTCATCAACTATAATTTCCCGATCCTCTCCTGTGTGATCCAGAATTTTTGCTTTTAACTCATAAACCATTGCTCTTTCAATATTACATGTGGCTAACTCGAGTGTATTATCACACAAAGACAGTATGTTATCGATATCCCCTGATAAATAGCAAGCTTCAACATGTTTTAAGGACAGTTCAAACAGTTTTTCCGGAAACTCACGCCAATCATCATCAGACAATACTTTTAACCCTGTGGCATAATAATTTTTAGCTATAACATAAGCCAAATTTCTTTTTGCTTTTTGACCTGCTTTGAAGTTCAGATCCAAAAGCTGCAATCGTTCTTCTTTATCGGTTATTATATTTTTACCTAAATTTAAATGATTTGTAATTTCAAACAACTTGCTTCCGTATATTATCCTGTCATCGTATGGCCTTAATAAAACCTTTCCAATTCTATAATGAATTATTTCCTTTTCTTTATCAGAAACCAATGAATAAAGCGACTGCTGTATCCTGCTGTGGTTGAATCTGAATACCATCCTGATGTTTGAATTCAAACAATTTTCTTCTTCAAAATTAAGAAACCTGTGGTTATTGTCAACAGATATGATGTACTCTTTTTTAATTGCTGTTTGTAGAGCATCTGAAAAACCTATTCTGTCATCACAAATTTCCCAAATGATCTTTAAGTCAAAATAGTTTCCAACACAAGATGCTAATTTTAAGATATTCAAAGTTTTAGAGGGCAACAGCAGCAGGTTTTGGATCAAAAAATCAGCTACATTATCACTTATTTGTACATTTTTAATATCTTCAATACGCCACTGCCAATTTGAATTATCTTCATCAAACCAGAACAGCCCGTTCTCGTATAAAGTCTTCAATAACTGGTAAGTGAAAAAAGGATTCCCCTTGGTCTTTTGATAAATATAATTGGTTAGAATAAGCGTATCATTAGGATCAGAATTCAATGTCTCAGCAATTAACTGGTTTACAGCAGATTCCTGTAGAGGTTCTAGATGATAATTATACACTAAATCTGCGATGTCGGAATTTTCCTTCACCTCATTCAGCATGGATAATAACGGATGATCATCCTTGACTTCATTATCTCTGTACAAGCCAATAACAATAAAGTTCTCTATTTCATCCGATGATAAGAGGTATTTTAATAAGTTAATAGATGACAGATCACTCCATTGAAGGTCATCTAAAAACAGAATTAAACGATTATCTTTGTCTGTAAAAACTTTTATGAAACTGATTAAAACCGACTTTATTCTGGCATTCTCTTCAATAGGTTCTATTTTACCTATTTCAGGCTGTTTCCCGATAATCAGTTCCAGTTCGGGAATAATTTCAGCGAGGATACCGGCATTTGTTCCCAATGCCTTCTCCAAACAACATCTCCAAAAATCCAGCTTGTTGTTTTCCAACAATAGGTTTTTTATCAGTGTTCCAAATGCAGTTTTTACTGCACTATAAGGATTATTTCGTTCGAATTGACTAAATCTGCCGGATATGAATCTGCTGCCTTTACAAAAAAACTCCTGAGAAACTTCTTCAATTATAGCGGTTTTTCCAACACCTGGATAACCTGAAACAATAAGCATCCTTATATGGTTTTCTATCGAACCATTCAGTAAATTTTTTATTTTAATCAGATCGTTTTCTCTTCCGTAGAGCTTTTGTGGAATTTCAAACCTGTTTGACACATCCTTTTGTGCAATCAGGAAATTGTTAATTTTTCCGCTGGAATAAATATTTTCAAGGCAATATTGCAAATCACTTTTCAAACCCGAAGCCGTTTTATATCTGTCCTCTGCATTTTTAGACAGTAGCTTCATAATAATGTCGGAAATGGTAGATGGTATTTCGTTACAAACAAATTTTGGCTCAAGTGGCATTTTTGCGATATGGCTGTAGATAATTTCCAGTTCATCACCCTCAAAAGGAGGCTTTCCAGTGAATATCTCGTAAAAAGTTACACCGGCAGAATATAAATCGGATCGGAAATCCACAATTCTGTTTATCTTTCCGGTTTGTTCCGGAGAAACATACAGGCAAGTTCCCTCAAATTTATTTGGATTGATATGACCCTTATCCATTAATTCTGATGAAATACCGAAATCGATAAGCTTGATCTCATCTGTTTCAAAATTCCAAACAATGTTAAAAGGATTTATGTCTTTATGAACAACACCCTGTTTATGAACCTGCACCAAAGCTTCAGCTATATTAACTGCAACAAACAGCTTTTTTTTTAAATCAAGTTTCTTTGTCTTTAACAATTCTGCTAACGACTGTGCTCCAAAGTCCTCAAAAACTATAGCAATAGAATTTTTACAATTTATAGCTTCGTATACTTTAATTACATTATCACCATAATTTTTGGATGCAATCATATACTCTCTTTTTATGCTTATTAAATCTTCTATGGTAGGGTGCTCATTATTATGAAATTTAATCAAGACTTTTTTATTGTCAGAATTTCGCACACCATGGCAAATGGTTGTCCTGGAGCTATTATATGCAATATCGCCAACTTTATACCCTGCTAATTCAAGCATAATATTTACACCTCAGTTAAAAAATTTTATAAGGCATATAACAATATTAAAGATCACATAGCTATTATCCATTTTAACATCATATTCAGTTAATGACAACATGTCAGCAAAAGAATTAATTTACCAAATCAAAGTGCGCCGGCTAATAACTGCTGGAAAAAATGAATAGTTGAAATCAGGGTTTAACAAAGTGGATCATTTCATGGGATGACAGTGTGAACGAAATATCCAAAGGGTATCAGTTCTGAGCAGTACATAAGAAAAAGAGAGAAGGAATGAAAAATTAGCGTCATTAAATATGCAGAGGTGATTCTGTAAAATTTAAAAAAGATAATTAGTGAGCTCAGCTTTTTCTGCTTACCATGAAGATGAAGTTTTATAAGCCTCGGTCAAAGTAAGCTCCAGCATGTTAAAGACCTCTTTATCCAGATAGCGTTGCAATGGAGAACGGATCTTACTGAAATGATTATAGGCTGCAACGACCTGATTGTTTTCCAGCATGGTGTAAATCTTGATGATCTCCTGTTGTGCCTTCTGCTGGTTGGCTTCAAATATCTGCTCCTGTGTGTATTGGGTCTTCTGAGATGGTGCTGAAGGCACATAAGAGACGGTGACCACATTTTCCACTGGTGAGGTGTCAAACTGCTTCAGGGTGGATTCCAGAATGTCGAAAGCATCCCGCCACATGTATTTATAAAGAAACGGCCGATTCTGGGTGAAAAGTTTCTTTGCCTGACCGGCTTTGTTATTCTCAAGAAGCGTGTAAAGGTGAATGGAAAGGCTGGTGGCACTGTCCTGATTCTTACGTAAAGCAGCCTGGGTAACCATCAGTATACTGTCCTGTCTGGCATTTTCGATCTGGAGCTCTCTGAGTCTGGCATTCTCTATCGCTTGTATACTATCCATTTTCTGTTGGGCTTTTCTTTTAGCTGAAGCCAGAAGGTCTGTCAGTGCGGTGGAGTTAGCGCTGTTCTCAAAATCATCACTGGCTGCCATCTTGCCGATTTCCCGGCTAATCTTGCTGGTATCCGGTGAAGAAATACTAAGAATCGCATTATCCACGTAAGCTGCCTTGTCGCGGCTGACACCTGCGGGCCTCAATGTGTTTTTCAGGTAATCGTTGGCTGCCTGCACTCCTTTATGTTTAAGTATGCTGAGATTGACCTGCACCAAAGAATCCTCTTTGGAGCTGAGAAGTCTGGAGGTGAGTTCTATACTGGAGGAGATACTGGTAGACTCATCCTGGGGAAGATACATTTTGATTCCGGAAAAGTAGTGTTTTGCAGAGGCTATTTTATCCCGGGCGGATTGCAGACGGTTCTGTTTCAGGTCGTTTCTTGCCTCGGTCAGATCTTTTTCTATAGATGGTTTTCTTTCGACTGCCAGGGTTAGCCCTTCCACTTTCTTTTCAAGTTGACTGTATTTGTAGTCGCTTATTCCCAGGTAATTTTTATTTCTAAGGCAATATCCCAGCTCTTCACGGGCTTTTTTCAGATCACCGGACATAATCGCTTTCTCCAGAGAGAAAAGAAGTTCTCTGGAAATCGCACGATGACGTTTGTTGTAGGAACTGGCCATCTCATTGGCTTTTGTATTATCCAATTGGCTTATTTGCATGTGAAGCCGTTTAAGGGAAGCAAAATCCGGCCGCACTCTGCCTACTTCAAGATTGTAACGGGATATGAGCTGGTTGACAGAAATATTGCCTTTGTTGAGCTGCTGAAGCACCAGATCTTTTTCTTCAAGATAAAGCTGTGCTTCCAGTTCGCTTGCTTTCCATAGTACATAACGCTCATTGGGGTCGCCCTTGGCCAGTTGTTTTAAATTCTGGGCTATTCTGCGGGCTTCATCGATCGCCTCTTTTTGCCTGAACCCGACTCCAGCCATACTGGTTGCTTCGGTGAGAAGATAAAAAGCCTTTCCGATTGAGGAGTCCACATAAGACTGGCTGAGATATTTCTCGTTTTCTTTAGCCGGAGAGCCAGCATGTAGCACATCTGAATTCAAGAGGACCGCAACTATAAAAAACAACAGAATTTTTTTCATAGAATCATTATCTAAGGGTTTGAAAAGAACTACTGGCGTAATAGCAAAAAAAGACCTGGAATCGGTTTTTTATTGCACTGTTATAAACTAAAATAATAATCATTTCAGTAATCTGATATTCAAAAAACAAATAAAGAAAGATTGAAATCGAATGCAATTTTTTTTATAGCATAGACACCTTTACATGATGTCTGGAAATTCTTCATTGCATTCAGGACTCCGGCTGCTTTTAAGTGTATCTATCTCCGGAAAAATCAACTGTTAGATTAGCTTCCGGATTTCTCCTGAAAATCTGAATCATTGTATATTAAGATAATAACTTAAGTTTCTGAAAATATGTCTATAAATTTTTCGAAAAGCTTTCGAATTTTTACTGATTATATAGTATTTTGCTGTATCGAAAAAAAAAATTGATCCCGATTTAATACATTTATGTTTAAAACGTAATAATTGGTGTTGAACTAACAGCGGCATTGATCTTCTGTGGGTGCGAGTATGTAAATGTCACCAGATGAGTTGAAAAGAAAACTGGAATTTTTTTATAAAAAATACCACACACCCGCCTTTTTGAGTACCGATCCGATTTGGTGTGTTCACCGTTTCAGTTCACCAGAAGATCGTGAAATTGCAGGACTGGTAGCTTCGGCGCTGGCCTACGGAAGAGCTGAGATAATAATTCGTAATTGTGAGTGGGTATTTGAGAAAACCGGTTTGCAAATAGCCAAATTTGTTAAAGAAACCGACTATTCTGAGAAAAAAAGAGTATTTAAAGGGTTTAAACACCGCTTTAACGACCATATCGATCTTTCTGCTTTGATGGAGTGTATCTCTGTGATTTTGAAAGAGTACGGTTCAATTGGAAATCTTTTTTCCGAATCCGGAAACTGTTCTACCAAAGAATCTTTAAATCATTTTACCCGCTTTTTTAAAGAGCAGGGGGAAAAACTTATTGGAAGCAGAAAGAAGAGTTTTGAGTACCTTTTTCCATCGCCGGAAAGTGGAAGTGCCTGCAAAAGAATGAATATGTATCTAAGATGGATGATTAGACCTGATGATTCTATCGATTTTGGAATCTGGAAAAACATCTCTCCATCAAAACTGATTATCCCCGTTGATACTCATATCGCCAGTATTGCTATAGCTCTGGGGTTGACCCAGCGAAAAAGTGCTGACTGGCAGATGGCCGAACAGATTACCCTGGCTTTAAGTCGTATTGATCCCTGCGATCCTGTGAGGTTTGATTTCTCTTTGTGCAGGGTGGGAATGATCGATTTCAGAAGGGTTGCAGCATGAATCAATTTGTGCACGATAGAAAAAAGCAGATCAAGTTCAAGGGCATCTCCATCAGTTCAGGAAGAGTGGCTGGACGGATCTGCCTTTACTCTGCAGAACGCCACAAGGCAGTTCCACAATATTCACTTACCAATGAAGATGCTGTAGAGAAGGATCTCTTGCGTTATGAAGAGATTCTGAACCAGTGTTCACATGAACTCAATATGATCGCATCCGATGTAGCCGAAAAAGTCGGTAAAGCCGAATCTGAGATCTTTCTTACCCAGAAACATATCATGAACGATCCCAAAGTGGTTGCTGCGGTGCGGGGGATGGTAAAAGAAGAGAAAAAGAATGTTGAATGGGCAATCTCGGATGTAATGAGCAGCTACGAGGAGAAGTTTGCGTCTCTGGATAATCAATATCTCAGAGAAAGGGCTACGGATATCGGGGAGATTCGAAGAAGGCTTCTGGGAAAACTCAGTGATAAAAGAAGTGGATTCGTATGTCATGGACAGGAGCATTGTAAACACGGACAAAACCGGATCATAGTTGCCGAAGAATTGACTCCGGATATGATCGTGCACATGGATCTGGAAAAGGTAATGGGATTTGTCACCGAACATGGCGGAATAACTTCTCATGCGGCTATTATGGCCCGTTCTCTGGGCATTCCCGCAGTATCGGGCATTGCCGGAATAATGGATTATGTGAAATGCGGCGATTTTCTGCTTGTAAATGGTGATGATGGAGAGGTTTACTATAATCCAAATCCGGAAACCATCTCATCACTTGTACCGGTGGAACCGGTTCAGTCCGAAACGGTATGTGTGCTGGGCTCACCCGCAGGTATGGAGGTTCTGGCAAATGCCAGTACTATCGACGATGTTAAGCAAGCCTGGGCAGTTGGTGCTGATGGAGTAGGGCTGTTCCGCACAGAAATCTTATTTATCAAAGCCGGCAGACTGGTCTCTGAGCAGCAACAGTATGATTATTATCTGAAAGTAACAGATATGATGCATGGAAAACCGGTCACTTTTCGCATGCTCGATATCGGTGGTGACAAACCACTGCCATTTCTCAGAATAAAACAGGAAGCCAACCCCTATCTGGGATGGAGAGGTTCAAGGTTTCTTCTGGGAAACCCGGATTTTTTCCAGACTCAGATACGTGCCATGGGAAAGGTAAGCTGCATGAATAAAATTAAAATCCTCTTTCCGATGGTTATCGATGTGAATCAGATGAAGGCATTGCTTGATGCAGCAGATTCTGCTCTGAAAGAGGTACAATGCGATAGGAAAAATATTGAGTTTGGAGCTATGTTTGAAGTACCAAGCGCTTTCCTGCAGGCTTCAAAGATCTATGAACTGGTCGATTTCGGAAGTATAGGATCAAACGACCTCATCCAGTATCTTTTTGCAATAGACAGAACAAATGAATTGGTTTCTCAGGACTATAATCCTGAACATCCTGTGCTCTGGGAAATGCTTTCTTCTTTAAGCGAAACTGCCCGTAAACATGGCAAACCACTCTCTATTTGTGGTGAAATGGCAGGAAGAGAAGGGATGCCAACCCGGCTTCTGGACTCTGGAATTCACTCTTTGAGCATAACTCCCAGGCTTATTCCCCGTGTCAGAAATGAGATGGCACGATATGCCGGAGTTCTTGTTTGATTTACCAGAAATTATGGAAATTGAGTAACTGCTCAGTATTGAAACAAATAACCGGCAAGAAATCAGAAACTATCAGCAAAAGAATCAGAAAGTTAATGCCTGTTTAGATAAACCTTGAAGAACATGGAGTTTTTTACTTCCGATTCTTCGTTCAGATATTTTTATCATATTACTTCTGATTAGATATTGTTTTGATATTTCTGATTGCTTCCGATTTGATATTTTTGCCTTGTTTTTGGTCAACAGATACCTGAATAGTTACCTAACAGAAAATATTCATCTAAAATAAAGGATATTATATCCAGTAAAAAATTATGAGATATAAACTTCTTTTCCTGGACACCAATCATAGCTTGTCAGCCATTGCCGCATACCTTGCGCAGGACTATTCAAATGAAAACGTGGAAATAGCGAGTGCAGGGCTTTACAATGAAGCACTCCCTGAGATGACCCGAACCGCTCTTGATAGAATGCATATACCTGCATTTGATCGGGTAACCTTTGAATCGATCTCCGGGCAGACCTTTGATCTGGTGGTTGTGCTGGGATTATTAACTTCGCAGCAGTGCCCGCTTTTCCAGGGTGTTCCACCTGTTATCCACTGGAAAATAATTGAACCTCAAAGCGGGGAATTTGCGCTATGGCAACAGCTCTCAAATGAGTTAAGGATGCTTTTAAGCTCTCTTTTCGAGCACGGATTTCTTAAAGCGCTTCAAAGGCAGAGTACGTATCTGGGCAGTGTCATCGACAGCCTCCAGGAAGGAATCATTGCCCATGATTTGAACCGCAAGATATTTCTGTTTAATAGCGGTGCAGAGCAGATTACCGGTGTAACTCGTGCCCAGATACTGGGAAGGGATTGTCATGAAATCTTCAGCCCTCATATCTGTGGTGACAAATGTATCTTCAATGATTGCTCAGTTCCCGCTGAAGTTAACAGATGTAATTTTCCCACATTTTTTACCGGTGGACAGGGCAGGCGTAAGGAGCTTGACATAAACCGGTTTCCGCTAAAGGATGAGAATGGACAGACCATAGGAGCGGTGGCAGTAATCTCCGATTCTACCAGACTTCGGGAGTTGGAGATGCAACTGGGAGAGACGGAATCGTTTGAAGGAATAATCGGCCAGGATTATTCGATGCAGAATATTTTTCAGATGATTCGTGATCTGGCAATAAGTGATTTCCCGGTAGTGATTACAGGAGAAAGTGGAACCGGAAAGGAACTGGTGGCTGCTGCTATTCATAAAGAGAGTGATCGCAGGGATAAAATCTTTTTGGCGGTTAATTGCGGGGCATTGCCTGAAGGGACACTGGAGAGTGAATTGTTCGGGCATGTAAAGGGAGCGTTTACCGGTGCGATCAAGGATAAAAAGGGGCGATTCGAACTGGCAGATAAGGGTACGTTATTTCTGGATGAAATAGCGGAGCTCTCTCCTAAGATGCAAGTGAAGCTTCTGAGAGTCCTTCAGGAGGGAGTGGTGGAACCGGTAGGAAGCGAGACTCACAAAAGGGTGGATGTGAGAATCCTTTGTGCTACAAACCGCAATCTCAGAGAATTGGTCAGCCGCGGTGAATTCAGAGAAGATCTTTATTATCGTCTGGCAGTGGTCCCCATAGAGATTCCTCCTCTCAGGGAGAGAGGCAGTGATATAATTTTACTGGCTCGTCATTTTCTGGCCAGAACTGCAAAGAAACTTTCCCGTTCAGATATGTCATTTTCCGAAGATGCTGTCTCTGTCATGATTAACTATTCCTGGCCGGGGAATGTTCGTCAATTGCAGAACGCAATACAGTATGCCATGATAAAATGCAGGGGTAATACGATTATGCCCGAGCATTTTCCACCGGAAATCCTGAGTACCACAAGTGTCCCGCTGACCGGTAATGGTGGGCCCAAAGTCGGACGTAAACCGAAACTTAATACCGAGATGGTGGAAAGTGCACTAGCCAAGGCTGGTGGCAACAAAGCCAAAGCTGCCAGGATTCTTAAGGTGGGAAGAGCCACACTGTATAATTTTCTCAATAATAATTCTGAGGTGTTGGCAGAAGTAGAATGATTGAATAACGAATAACGAATATCGAATATCGAATATTGAATATCGAAGTGTCCGGAGGGAGAGAGGAAAATGAATGATTGAATATCGAATATCGAATAACGAATATCGAATATCGAATATCGAAGTGTCCGGATGGAGAGAGGAAAATGAATGATTGAATATCGAATATCGAATATCGAATATCGAATATCGAAGTGTCCGGAGGGGGAGAGGAAAATGAATGATTGAATATCGAATATCGAATAACGAATATCGAATATCGAAGTGTCCGGATGGAGAGAGGAAAATGAAATATCGAATATCGAATATCGAAGTGTCAGGATGGAGAGAGAAAGATGAGATAACGAGTAACGAATATCGAAGTGTCCGGAGGGAGAGAGAGAAAGAAGAAACAAAAAATAACAAAGTGCCAAATCGTTGAGACCATCCATATTCCGTTCCATATAAAGCTTGTAGAGCTTTCATAATTGTAGCCCCCCCGAAAATAGAATTATTTTGATATAAATTCGGAAATCCCATTAAGCGTTTTATCAAAGGATTTATTCAGAAATGTTTTACAGAAGAAAAATCAGATGTGCATTCAAATCCTTCACAGTCCAGATTTCTCTTAAACGATATGATTCGAGGTTGGCTGCCCGGCCAGATAATTCCGGTTATGGTATAGCAAAGGGAAAAACATTCGATTTTGGTATACGTGTAAATAAAAAGTTCGATTTACTGGGATTGTTTTCTTTAAACCCCTCCATAGGTGCTTCTGCTCTGAATCTGGGAAAAGACAGCGCCGAATTTATGTATGACACTTTAGTCAAGGATCCGTTACCAAGAAAAGGGATAGCAGGTGGTTCGTGTGAGTTTAATTTACTGGATCTGTTTGCTTATACCGTTGTGTATGAAATGGATTTCAATTTATTGACCAGTCCTAAAGAGCGAATAGAGCACATGGGTCATAAATTCCAGATCACCCCTTTTTATGCGGTTATTCGTGGAAAAATGACTGATACAGCAGGAAAAAGATTTGAAAGATCCAAAGGATGGGTATTTAACATAAATTTCAGGGAAACATTTTTGATGGTATCAAAATTTGTTAAGCTTAGGGATAAACTTAATAATACAGATAATTATGCTAAAATGCAAAGATGGGATAGTCTATCTGTTGGAGGTTTTGATTTTAAACCCAACTTTTTCTTTAAAAAAAGCAGATCGGTTATATGCGGAAAAGATCAAATAAGAGAGGGGCAAACCAGAAATGACTGGAGTATTGGAATAGGGATTATTGGTGGATTTCCGGATCCTTTTAAAAAGGTGGCAAAAGAGAATTGATAAATGGGGTTGGATCCGGACCCGTCCGGGCCTACAGTCTGGGCTATAAAATTTCGCTCTTTCAGAGCTAGTTCCGGATCCGGGTCGTTGAGATTGCGGAAGTTCAGATTGCCCTTCTAACGAATAACCTGACACTACCATAATCGTCTCATTTTATCCACGCGTATATTGGGCTTCTTAAGTGTTTAAAACAGTCCAATCAAGCGTATGTCTGTACTTTTAAGTGTTTAGAGCAGTCGAATTATGCTTATATTGACACTTCTAAGATCTTAGAACAGCCAAATTACGCAATGTATTGCCCCCTTACGATTTCAGAACGGGCAAATTATACGCAGCATCGGTCCCCCTAAGATTTTAGAACATCGAATTTCAGCG
>Ga0209510_1000309_pt1 | contig 71029 bp, 53 predicted proteins | sample BiotimSIPDNA_FD_185749 | JGI IMG/M metagenome (GOLD analysis project Ga0209510, IMG submission 185749) | Anaerobic biogas reactor microbial communites from Washington, USA - Biogas_R1 time_0 SIP DNA (SPAdes) (version 2) | ecosystem: Engineered > Bioreactor > Anaerobic > Unclassified | place...
TGTAAGGGGTGGAACTCCTTTTGCCGGAGGCCTGTATTCATACGTCCTTTCACGTAGTGGAGCTGGTGATGTTACAGGGGCTGGAAATGTTGCTGTTGAGATAAATGATCTTAATCCGGATTCATATATACTGAGGACCTATGATGCGAACGGTTGTATGGCTGAGTTTGCCTTCACAATTGAGGAGCCTTCTGATATTGCAATTGACGGTGATATACAGGATGTTTCCTGCTTCGGAGCAAATGATGGAAGTATTGCTCTCAATGTAAGCGGAGGTACTTCAGGTGCATACTCGTACGAGTGGAAGGTATTTGATAACTCTATATCTGACTGGGTAACAATTACAGGAGCCGGTGGCAGTATAATTCAAAATCTTGAAGCAGGAAGGTATAAAGTTATTGTTACTGATCTTGGTTCGGCATGTCAGAAGACCTCCGAATTTATGGTTGGCGAATCGTCAGAACTGATTGTATCATTCAGTACAGGGGATGTTCTTACCTGCAGGGGAGATAATTCCGGAAGTATCGAACTAAGGGTTGAAGGGGGAACAGGTCCTTATGTAGTGAATTATGGAAGCGGTTTAGTTTCAGGCTTTGGACCCGTATTTACTCTAAATAGTCTTGCTGCTGATACCTATTCTATTATTGTTAGCGATAGCAAGGGGTGTCAGAAGACTGTCAGTGCAACTATAGATGAACCGGCTGAGGCACTTTCAGTAAGCGAGCCGATTGTAAGTATTTCCTGTGTTGCAGGAGTAGAATCATTTTCAGTAGGCTTTGAAATAAATGGTGGTGTTGCCATGGATAATGGCAGCGGACCGGAGTATTTATATAATATAGAAGTAATAAACCTGCTGACCTCAGGTCGCAGGTACAAGACTGTTGGTACAGCAGTTCAGCCTGATACAGTAAATCTTGATGATCTGAACCTGCCAGCAGGACTGTACAGACTTATTGTGACAGATCTGAATGCAGTTCCATCTGCAGCATGTGCTGCTGTAGAAACTACCTTTGGCTATTCTCATCTAAGCGTCACCTATTCTATTGCTGATGAGAGTTGTCCAGGTGCATACAATGGAATTATAGACCTGACAGTCAGTGGTGGATCGGGCGACTACAGTTATTCCTGGCTAAAGGATGGATTGCCTATAAGTGAGACTACTCAGGATCTGAGCGGACTTGAAGCCGGTATTTATACGGTTACCATCACTGACAACGGTGAGCCCGGACGTTGTCAGTTTACCCAGTCCTTCACTGTAGATCAGGCCAAGCAGTTGCTGGTAGAAGGTAGTGTAAGGAATGTAAGCTGCTTTGACGGAAATGATGGGGCAATTAGAATTCATGGGGTTGCAAATGCGACCTTACCGTTGACATTCTACTGGAACGGATCATCAGTCCCAGGTTCTAATGAACTTACCGGACTGAGTGCTGGTAGCTACTCCGTTGAGGTTGTGGATGGTGACGGATGTGCCGTTCAAGCTGTATTTGTGGTTACACAACCAAGTGCGCCATTGGAAGCAGAATTAAGTGCAACTCTTGATTGTGCAACGGACACACGCACTGTTACTGTTGTAGCCAGCGGTGGTACAGGACCATATACCTATCAGTGGATGGGACCAGGTGCATATACCCGTGTAGGAGATGGAGCTACAATTACAGGTATAACAGGCGGTGGAGTATGGCAGGTTGAGGTTACCGATGCACGTGGCTGTAAGGTTGTAGAAACTATTGAGATTTATGGAAAAATCAGCCTGAGTGCCTATCTCTCACATATCAGTTGTAAAGGTGGTGATGCTGGTAATATAATTCTGAATATAGAAGGTGGCAGCGGAAGCTACCAATATTTATGGACAAAGGATGGAGTTCCTTTTGCTGCTACAACTAAGGATATAAGTAACCTTGAAGCCGGAACCTACCAGGTTGTGGTAACAGATGAATTGCAAAGTTGCGGTGGGGGCATTCCCTATATTGTTACATCTGGAGAGTTGGTAATTTACCAGCCTGAACCTTTTGTAATTGAAGGTAATGTTACTCACAATGAATGTTTTGGAAGCAAGGAAGGACGTATCAATCTTCATACTGTTACAGGAGGCACTGCTCCCTATGAATATGTATGGAGCACCGGTAATGGTTCAGGTCTTGTACAAGGTGCAAAGAATCAAAGCGGTCTTGGAGCCGGCACTTATTATATAAGGGTAATAGACAGCAAGGGATGCTCATCAGATCCTGTTGAGTTTGTTGTAAATCAGCTTGATGAACTGAGCTTTGACCTTGTAATTGCTGATACAAACTGTGATAACGAAAACAGTATTGAGATAGTAAATCCTACAGGTGGAAGTGGTACTTACAGCATTTTCTGGGATGGTCCGGGTGTTGATGCCGGTACGGATTTCAGAAAGGAAAACCTGCCAGGTGGTACCTATACCATAACAATGGTTGATATGGGTACTACTGCCCGTTGCTATATTACAAAAACTGTTTCCCTGACACAGCCACTTTCTGTTACCAATAATGTTCAGCCGGAGACTTGTATGGGTATGGCTAATGGAACTATTACACTTGATGTAAAGGGAGGGCAGGCGCCATACAGCTTTAGCTGGGATGCAGCTCCCGGTGTAAGTGTCAATAGCCGCAATCAGGCTGCATTAGGTGCAGGTACATACAGGGTAGTAGTTACAGATAACAGAGGATGTACTTTTGAACAGATTATCACCGTGCCGCTCTTGTATTCACTTGAGTTGCAGGCTGCAATTGACCATGCAGAATGCTTCGGAGATAGCAATGGAGCCATCTATCTGTCTGTTTTGAATGGATCTGGATCATATACTTATCATTGGACAAAGGGAGGTTTTAATGCAACCACCAAGGATATTACAAATGTCGAAGCAGGTACTTACAGGGTTACTGTAAGTGACAACGTACTTGGTTGTACCATTACTGGAGAATATACTGTTGATGAGCCTTCAGATCCAATCGCAGTAAGCATTGACGATATCGTACACAACGATTGCTTTGGAGATCGTAGCGGGGCTATCTCGGTTACAGTCACAGGAGGTACTGCTCCTTACACCTTCCATTGGGGAGGACCCGGTATTCTTGCCAATCCTTCAACAGAGGATCAAACAGGATTGAGAGGAGGAGAATATTACCTGACAGTTGTTGATGCAAGAGGTTGTGAGCTTAGCAATTATGGTCCGATAACAGTTCTTGAACCCAATGAGCCTGTAAGTATAGAATTGCTGAATGTGACTCCGGTTACTGCCAATGGCCTTTCAAATGGAGCAATTACTATTCAGGTATCCGGTGGTAGTGGAAATTATACTTCCATCACCTGGGTACATGACGGTACATTTGACATGTCTGGATTCAGCGGACTCACTTATGCTTCAGGACTTCCGGGTGGAACTTATACGATAACAGCAATTGATGATAAAGGATGCAGTGCTACGCTTGAAGTAGTTGTATTTGAGCCGGGTTATCCTTTTGAAGTAGATATTGAGAAGCAGGCAAGCGGACCATGTAAGGGTGCCGGCAATGGCACAATCTGGGTACAGCTTAGGGGAGGGGTACAACCTTACAAGATTGTTGAATTGTCAGGTGGCAGTGGTGTACTTCAGTCAGTTACCGGTCAAAGCACTGTTGTTTTCGAGGCTCTTGCAGCAGGTGATTATACAGTCACTGCTGAGGATAACTTTGGAAATGTGATTACCCGAAATGTGACGATTAATGAGCATGCTTCAGCACTTAATCTGGTTACTTCTGTCACTACTCAGGTTGAATGCCGTGAGGCATCAACCGGGGCGATTACTGCACGTGTTACAGGTGGAATACCTAATTCAGCCGGTGAGTACAGACTAATACTATCAGGAGGTCCTGCTGGTACATCCAGAGATGTTGTAGTTAATGCGGGATTTGATTTTGTTTTCGACAACTTGCCAGCCGGAACATACAGTCTTAGGGTAATAGATGATAGTAATCCTTTAAGGGTCGCATATACAGAGAGCGATCTTCAGGCAATGTTTGGGGATGATAACTTTAGTGTTGGGGATGATTGCTCAGTTCTGGTTTCCGGACTGATTGTTCATCAGCCTGAAGCCACAGTTACCCTGAGTGTGGTCTCCGGTATGGAAGAGCTTTGCGAAGGCGAAGCACCACACCTACAAGTATCTGTTAGCGGATGGAACTTTGCCGACGGAAATCTGCTGATAACTCTAAGTAATGGCGAAAGCTTCACTCTGAATAGTGCTACTCAAGAACTTATTCTGACGATATTGCCTGTTGATGAGGTAACAAACTATAGCATAGTTAGCGTTGCTGATGCTACTGATCCTATGTGTATTAAGGGTGTAGGTGTTGGTGTGGCAACTGTTACAACGTATAAACGCCCTGCTGCCTCAATATCCGGCCAGCTTTCTATCTGTGAGGGAGAAAGTGCGGCTCTCAGAATAGATCTTACTGGTGCCGCTCCATGGACTATCAGCTATAGTGACGGAGTGAATAGCTATTGGGTCAATAATATAACTGCTTCTCCATACTACCTTGATGTAAGTCCTTCAGTCAGCACAAACTACAGTCTGGTGTCCGTATCTGATTCCCGTTGCACTGGTAGTGTGAGCGGATCAGCAAGTGTTACAATCCCGATAACCAGTGTGGTCAGCATTGTAAATCCCGGAGCACGTAATCTGTGTCAAGGGCAATCTTCTGTTGTTGAGATCAGTTTTGCTCCTGACGATAATGGCCCATGGCAGTTGTATTACAGCGAGCAGCCTTTGGTAACCGGTGTACCTTCGGGAAGTCCGGTGACCAGAAATGTGACTGTAACTGATGCCATGTTTAATGCTTCAGGCAACTATGAGATACATGTCACACCTGATCAAAGCGTAAGGATAAAGATTGAAAATGTAATTTCTGGTGGATGTGAGGGTAAGGTTTCTGGTATGCCTGTTGACCTAATCGTGAGTTATCTTCCTCCACAGCCTGGGGTAATAGAGGGACCTGGTGTCGTATGTCAGGGAGGAACTGCAACATATTCGATTCCGGCTATTAGTGGAGTATCTCATTATGTATGGACTCTGCCTGATGGTAGTGTGGTAACTGGAGGCAGACAGCTTACTGTAAGTTATGGAGTAGATGCCCAGAGTGGACGTCTCTCAGTTTATGCAGTTAATTCATGCGGTGACGGTCCTGTTCAGTACCTTGACATTACTGTAGAGCCGCTACCCGATGCAAATGCAGGAATAATAATTGGTCCTGAGGATATCTGTCAGGACAGTAAGGGTGTTGTGTTTACAGTAAGTGGTATTAGGTATGCTGATAGCTATATCTGGGAAGTTCCGGCTACATGGGTAGTAACAGGACAGGGAACTGACAGGATTACTGTTGATCTTCCAGATGATCTAGAATACTTCAATGGCTATATAAAGGTTATTGCACGCAATAATTGTGGAGATGCAGTTGTGGTGCCAGAGAAGGCTGTTTATGTACGACCTCTGCCTGTTGCAGATGCCGGTCCGGATCAACCGGGACTGTGCAGTGATGTCGTAACTTTAGGAGCAACTCCATTGACTACAGCTCAGGTGGCAGCAGGCTATTCTGCCCGATGGATGAGCCTTCCTGTTTCTGGATCGGCTGATGAGATAACTGATATAGGAAATCCAAATGTTACAGTTACCGGCCTTACAAAAGGTGATGTTACTTTCAGATGGATAGTAACAAGTCCATTTGGTTGCGAAAGCTATGACGATGTAACCGTACGCAACAACACCCTTAATGTAAGTGCATATTCTGCAAGTGGTACGGTTTGCGAGGGAGTTGTGATGCTGCATGGTACACCTACCTCTACAGGTATAACTGGTCAGTGGACCGTAGTATATCCAGCCGGATCTACTGCTCAGTTTGATAATGCCTCATTAGCTACTGTGCTGGTAACTAATATGCCAGTTGGTGAAAACCGATTTAGGTGGTCTTTGACACAAAACGGCTGTACTAGTTATGCGGAAGTTACCGTAATTAACAGTCAGCCTGCAGATGCAGAGATTAGTGGACCACAGGTAATTTCCAACTGTGGTGAAGATATTGAGGTAAGAGCTGTTGAACCTCTTCCTGGATGGGGCTTAGGTAGGTGGAGTGTGGTAAACGGTTATGCAGAAATTGACTCTCCAACAAGTGCTGTAACCATGGTACGTAATATTTCCATGGGCGAGGTTGTACTCGAATGGAGGGTAAACAACGGGTTGTGCAGCGATGCTGCATACCTGACAATCAGAAATAACAAACTTGTTGTGGATGCTGGTTCTGATCAGGAAATCTGCAGTCCGTCAACTGTACTTGATGCATCTGAATTGCCATCAATACCTGGAGTCACTGGTTCATGGAGCTTTGTTACTGGCAGCGGAGGCTTTGTCAATGCTGGTAATCCAAAGACTACTGTAAATAATCTGTCACGTGGTGAAATTGTACTAAGGTGGACTGTAAATAACAATGGATGCCTAAGCTTTGATGATGTAAGGATAGTGAATAATACTGCCACCACTGCCGTGGTTGGCAGCCAACAGTCAATCTGTGGCGATACTTACGTTTTGACAGGTAATGACCCTGCAGCCGGCGAAGTGGGTACATGGACTGTGGTAAAGGGTTCAGGTATATTCGATAATCTTAACGACCCAAGAACAACTGTAAGAGGTCTTGATTCAGGTGAGAATATCTTCCGTTGGACAATCAATAACAATAACAAGTGTAGCAGCTTTGCGGACCTAAGGATAATAAACCTGAAAGTACCTGTTGATGCCGGAAAAGATACTGTTGTTTGTGATAATATAGTGACACTCAGAGGTTCGCTTGTGCCAGCCGGGGCTAGTGGAATATGGAGAATCGTAGGCGGTGCCGGAGGTGCAGTTATAACAATAGAGGATCCGTCCAGACCTCACATTGCAAAGATTGGTCTTGGCGAGGGCAGTAATACAATTATCTGGGAGATAAACAATGCAGGTTGCTATTCAAGGGATACAGTAGTTGTTGTCAACAGCAGACCATATCCGGTCAATGGTGGTGATCCAATAAGGTATGTAACCCTGTCAGATATTTATATGAATGCTACACCTGTTGGTCCAGGCATGACAGGTGAGTGGGTACTGATATCAGGGAATGGAAATATTGAAAATCCATATGATCCCAATACACGGGTAACTAATCTTGCAAGAGGTGAAAATCTGTTCCGTTGGATTGTTACCAACGGCAACTGTTCTGACTATGCAGAGGTTCTGATAGTCAACGGTGATGTTGTTGATGCAGATGCCGGTCGTCCGCAGACTGTATGTGTCAATTATGCCCAGCTTGAGGCTAATGATCCTCAGGGTGCAATAGGCACATGGACTGTTATTCAGGGTAGTGCAATATTTGATAATCCAAGTAACCCCAGGACCAGGGTTACCAACCTTTCACCTGGTGAAAATATCCTGAGATGGACTATCAGGTACGGAAGTAGCGAATATTCAAGTTCAAGCTACGATGATGTGATAATCACTAACAATCAGCCTGATGAAGCCTTCGCAGGTAATGATATAGCATTGTGTGCCGATCAGTATCAGTTGAGGGGTAATGCTCCGCGTACCACACCACATTTTATGGGTAGTCCAAAATGGACTATTATCTCGGGTGGTGGTGATCTTGATGATGAGACAGATCCTACTACCTATGTTAGAAATCTTGCTAAGGGCCAGACAACGTTGGTTTATTCAATAACAAAGGGGTCATGTGTTCGTACTGACACGTTAGTTATTACAAATGGCTTGCCTAGTGAACCATATGCAGGTGAGGACGATACCTCATGTGATGATTTCTACCTGCTTAATCCGTCTACACCAGTATATGGTACAGCTGCATGGCGTCCCGGATCAACCGGTGGGGCCCAGTTTGATGGCAATATGGTAAGGAATCTCGCTCAGGGACCTAACGAACTGATCTATGAGATTTCTACAGAATGGTGTACAATGAGAGATACCATTATAATTACCAACAATAAACCATCTCAATCATTTGCAGGACATAACAGGGAAGTTTGCTCGCCAACCTATACTCTTGCGGCTACAGCGCCACAATATGGAGTTGGAAGCTGGACTCTTGTTGCGGGTGCTGGTACTATTGATCCTGCCGATGTAAATAATCCAAATGCTGTTGTAACAGGCCTTGGAATGGGGTCTAACCGATTCAAGTGGACTGTCAATAACAATGGTTGTATTTCTACATCAGAGGTCGAGATACGTAATAACTTTATTGAAGCTAATGCAGGTGAAGATAACGTAGTCTGTTCTGATCAGACTCAGCTGAGGGGCAGCAATCCAAGCGGTGGTGTTGGTACCTGGGGTATAAAGGGTGGTTCGGGTTCAGCTCACTTTGCGAATCCAAATGATCCTCTTACAATAGTTACAAACCTTGACCGTGGGGATAATGTTCTGACCTGGACCATTACCAATGGTAACTGCAGTCATACCGACGAGGTTGTAATCACCAACAATATGCCGACTATAGCAAATGCAGGTGAAGACCAGATGTTGTGTGATCCTGAAACTGTGCTACAGGGTAATCTGGATGTTGTTGGACAAGGCAGGTGGACAATCAGAAGCGGGTCTGCTACTCTTCATTCAGATACATATGCTGATCCTTATGAGGATCCATCAGCAAGAGTTACCGGTCTGTCATTTGGTGATAATATTTTGCGCTGGACTATAGTAAACAATGGCTGTGAAAGCTATGATGACGTTGTGCTCCAGTACAACAGGATAGATGCAGATGCAGGATCAGACAAGAGTGTATGTGATGATGAGGTTGTACTTAATGCTAAGAATCCAACACCCGGAACCGGTACATGGTCAATCCCTGGTGGACAGGGTTCTGCCAATTTTGAGTCTCCTACATCACCCACAACAAGAGTAAGGAATTTGGGCAGAGGTGCAAATACATTAAGATGGACTGTGAGATACAATGGTTGTGTTACTTATGATGATGTAGTAGTAAACAATAACCTACCAAGCATACCTTATGCCGGTAATGATCAGGTAATATGTAGCGATACCTATATTATGGACGCTACTCCTCCATCACTTGGATCAAGTGGTAGGTGGACAGTAATCACTGGATCTGCTGTGTTTGAGGATGAGACCTTGCATAATACTCGTGTTACAGGACTAGCTAATGGTGACAACATCTTTGTATGGACAACTGAAAGGGTTGATGGATGTACTCTTCAGGATGAGGTTGTAATTCGCAATTCTTCGGTATCTGAACCTTATGCAGGTACGAGTTATGAGGAGCTCTGTTCTTCAACCTTCAATCTGAAGGCTGCAATTCCAGACTATGGCACAGGAAGCTGGAGTTTTGTTCTTGGTGGAGGTAATATCTCTGATCCTTATGATCCACGTGCTACTGTGACAACATTGGCACAGGGAACCAATATCCTAAGATGGACGATAAGTCAGGATCATTGTAGCAAGTATGCAGAAGTTACCCTTGTCAACAATGAGCCGACAAGGGCTAATGCAGGTCCGGATATTGAGGACTGCAAGGATTATCAGACCCTGGATGCTAATGTGCCGCTATATTATGACGAGGCTTACTGGGAAAGGATTAGCGGCTATGGTGATCTGGATAATGTAAATGATCCGAAGACAACAGTCAGGAACCTTGGATTTGGGCCAAATGAGTTTATGTGGACTATCAGAAAGGGTTCATGTATTACGACTGATAGAGTGGTGATATTCAACAAGATACCAGATAAGGCTTTTGCAGGTTCAGATCAGGAAATATGTGAAAACTATACAGTACTGAATGCAAATGATCCTTTGACAGGAAGTGGTAAATGGTCTGTTATCAAAGGTTCCGGAACCTTTGATGATCCTAATCAGTACAACACTATTGTTAGGAGCGTTGGATTTGGTGAGAATATTTACCGTTGGGAAGTTACCTATGGTGAGTGTGGTACTTTTGATGAGGTGATAGTGGTAAGCAACAGAATAGAAGCTTATGCTGGTGAAGATCAGGTAGTGTACAGTCCTGAGGCAGTACTAAATGCCAACAATGCTGGTGATCTTGATGCGAAATGGATAGTAGTTGGAACCAGCACTGCAGTACTGGAGGATCCTTTATTCTTCAATACCAGGGTAACTAACCTGAATGAAGGAATTAATACTTTCCGTTGGGAGATAAGTGTCAATGGATGTGTTTCCTATGATCAGGTTAGTGTTGACTACAGACCAGTTCCTGATGCGGCCTTTATTACTGATGTCAATTCAGGATGTTATCCACTCAGGGTACAATTCACAAATTACTCTGTGGGTGGTTCAGTCTATCACTGGGACTTTGGTGATGGTAACTCTTCGGGAGACAGGAACCCGGTTCATGTGTTTGAGAAACCCGGTACTTACCAGGTAGTACTTACTTCACCAGGTCCGGACGGAAATGATGGATTGTTTACTAAGACCATAGTAGTATATGATCATCCGGTGGCTTATTTCACGGTTAATCCACAGGTTGTTTACATACCAGGTGATAAAGCGCGTTTCTATGATCTTTCAACTGACGCTGTTTCATGGATGTGGGACTTTGGGGACGGTGGTATTTCTTCGGAACGTAATCCATCTTATGAATATCAGGAAGAAGGAGTATTTGATGTCACTCTGACTGTAACCAGCCTACAGGGATGTACTGATACCTTTACAATGGAAGATGCCATCACTGCCGAGCTGCAAGGCTTTGTAGTGTTCCCCAATGCATTCAAACCGCGTCCTGGAGGTTCTTCAGGAGCAGTAGATCCATCTGCCGAGTATGTTGTGGTCTTCAAGCCTGCATATTCTGATGTAGCAGAATTTAAGCTTGAGATCTTCAATCGCTGGGGTCAAAGAATCTTTGTGACAGACGATATCAACAACGGTTGGGACGGTATGTATGAAGGACAACTTGCACCGCAGGGTGTATATGTGTACCTGGCCACAGGTAAGTATGTCAATGGCAGGGAGTTCAGAAAGACAGGAAATGTATTATTGGTTCGATAGAAACTATTTGTGCTAGTAAGATAATGATGCTTAGTATCAAACATAGAGCAAGTGTATTCATTTTGGCTGCGGCTGTGGTGATGCAACTTTGTATGAATATAAGTCCGGTAATGGGGCAGGATGTGTCCTTTTCGCAGGTGTATTCGGCGCCCCTTTACCTTAGTCCTTCGTTTGCCGGTTTTACAAGTGGCGGAAGGCTTACTTTGAATTACAGGGATCAGTGGCCCGGACTTGGAAGTACATTCAGGACAATTGCAGCATCGTATGACGAATACCTGAGCAATTTTAATAGTGGGGTTGGTTTGCTGTTTGTAAGGGATGACCAGGGAGGAGGTCAGCTTCTTACTCAGAACCTTGGGCTGGTCTATGCTTATGAACTAGCAGTAACTGAAAATTTGTTTGTAAGACCGGGTCTGGAGTTTAGGTATGCTGAACGAAAAATAGACCCATCAAAGCTGACACAGGTAGGCCCCGGAGGGGAGACCTTTCCATGGATTAATGCTGAGTTTCCTGTTGAACAATACAAGAAGCTTGATGCAGCTGCATCCGCTATGGTATATTCAAGTTTTTTCTGGGTTGGCTTTACACTTGACCATCTTGTAAAGAATGATATTGGTTTCACCGATGTTGAGACAGATCTTCCTATGAAGACTGTTGTCTATGGTGGGGGTAAATGGGTTTACCAGGAGCAGAGCCGTTTTCGTGACGAACAAAGTGCTACTCTTGCATTTATGTATCGTAAACAGATGAGCTTTCAACAGTTGGACCTTGGTGTTTATTGGTATGCCAATCCAATTGAAGCAGGTATCTGGTACAGGGGCATACCCGGAGTCAGCAGTGAAGAACTTATAAATAACGATGCTATAATATTTAGTCTGGGTATTAACTTTGGCCCTCTTTATCTGGCATACAGCTATGATCTTAGTATTTCTGGCCTTGCCGGATATAGTGGGGGAAGTAATGAGTTCTCACTTATCTACAGATTTAAAAGAAATCCATCAGTTAGCATACCACGTGGTCCGATACCTTGTAGCGAACCAGGCTATGGTCTTGGTGAGTCCAGATCCAACAAAGTACAGCCCAGACGTACCTTGTTTTAACTTTGGTCGGGTGTTCGAAAAATTAAATGTAAATCGTTTTTATATGTTTGTTATAAGTTTATATTTGTGATTCAATAATTGCGGCCCACTTAATAAACAAATATAGAAACGATGAAAAACACATCATTAATAATCAATGTGATTCTGGCTGTAGCTGTCATTGCTCTGTTTGTTATTGTATTATCTGATAGAAATGGTTCCCAGCAAGGCTCAGATAATGTCAATGGATCTGCTGCTGCTGAAATGGGAATTGTTTTTGTCAATACTGACTCACTTATAATAAAGTATGATTTGGCTCGTGAACTGAGCGAAGAGCTTATCAGGAAAGAAGAATCTTCTCGCACTGATTTTAATGAGAGTGTCAGGGTTTTTGAACAAGATATGATGGAGTTTCAAAGGAAGCTACAAAACAATGGCTTTCTTTCACTTGACAGAGCACAAAGTGAAGAGCGTCGCCTGCGTCAGAAGGAACAAGAACTTCAGGCTCTAAACGCCAGACTTACAAATGATCTGATGGATGCTCAAAATGCAATGAATCAACAGCTCCGCGATACTATAACAAATTTCCTTAAGGATTATTGCAAGGAAAAATCTTACAGTATGGTATTGAGCAATACCATGGGTGACAACCTGCTATATGCTGATTCAGTATTTGATGTTACTGATGATGTTGTTGCAAAGCTTAATGAAAGATACGCTGCTGCTAAAAAGTAAACTTATCAATATAGGGCCTCGGCTATGGATGCATAGATGCCCTTATATAACGTAATTTTCCCAGAGGCCGTCTTATTTACAGGACGGCCTCTATTTTTAAGTCTTTACACTGCCTCAGATGATTTCACACGATAAAGCCTGTAAGATACTTGGAAAGTACCTTTCAAGACATCCATTGAAATATGGTAGTCTGAAGCAGGGTACTGATATAGCTATTATAGTTGTCATTCCTGCTTATAAGGAAGAGGCGTTTTTGCCTCGGACTATCAGGAATCTAATGGGATGTGAACCTCCGGTTGCAGGAAAGGTCAGGATTGTAGTGGTGTTAAATTCCGGATACAAGGATCTTGATGTTGATGTGGAAGGACAGCGGACTATGGTGAAAAATGCCATAACTAATGCTCCTGACTGGATGGAGTTTGATGTTTTGGAAGCCTGGGGGCTTCCAAAAAAGATCTTTGGTGCTGGTGCTGCGCGGAAGATTGGTATGGATGCGGCTGCCGAATTTTATCTGAGGGAGAATCGCCCCTTTGGTACAATAGTAACTCTTGATGCTGATTCTATTGTAGAGGCAAACTATTTCAGAGCTTTAGAGGAGTGGTTTTCTGTTGAAGAAAGGTCTGCCGCCAATATTTACTTTGAGCATCCTTTGCACGGAGATGAGTTTTCTGATGAGGTTTATGAGGCAATCTGTTGCTATGAATTGCATCTGCGTTATATGAGGCAAGCACATAGATGGACAGGTTTTATTTATCCCTTTCATTCGCTTGGGTCTGCAATAGCTACTAGAGCAGTTGCCTATGCTAGAGCAGGAGGTGTACCATGCAAGCAGGCAGGGGAGGATTTCTATTTTCTTCAGAAGCTAATTCCACTTGGCAATTTTGGGGAGATAAACAGCACTGTGGTCAGGCCGTCTCCACGGGTATCAGACAGGGTTATTTTCGGTACTGGTGCATCAGTAACTGCACATGTCGAGGGCAGGGGCAATGCTGGACTGAGTCATAACCTGAGGGCATATGAGCATTTAAAAGGTTTGTTTGATATTAAAGATGAACTTTATGGTCTTAGTTCTGACCAGTATGAATCATGGACTTATAAGCTTGAGGGTCCTGTAAGAAGCTATTTGCTAAATAGTGGCTTTTTTGACGATATCGATGTGTTAAAAGCTGGCTGCTCTTCCGAGGCTGTATTTGCAAAGAGATTTTTTGAGGTGTTTAACGCTTTTAGGGTGGTGAAGTACCTCAACTATGTACATAAATATTTCTTTGAGAAGTCTCCGGTGTTTGATGCGGCTGCTGAACTGGCTCTCAGGATGGGATTGCCGGCTGAAGATTTATTGACTGAGGAAGAACTGTTGGACTGTTACAGACAGTATGAGAAGGCTAATCCACTTTTTATCCCTTGAGTCCTCTGAAGCTGATGTAAAGGTCAAGCACCACGAAAATTAATATGAATACTACCCAGTGTGTTGTGTCGTAATATATTGATACACACGCAGCAGCGAGGGCAAGCGAACTCATAACGTGTATCATATGCTTGCGATGGTCGGCAGAACTACTCTTTGATAGATTGTAAATCCTGATTCCTATTACAGGCAGAAGACCTATTGCCACTAACAGATATGCGTAGGATATATCGGAAAGATGTATTATTACACCGGCCAATACGAGAACCATTCCGGCAGTATATAGAATAGAAAACAACCTGTCAGTTTTCATCAGGGATTCTAGTCTTCAATAATAATAAATAATTCTTCGTCGTCTTTTTTCATCAGGTATTCCTCACGGGCAAATTTCTCAAGGTTTTCATGATTGCTACGTAACTCCTCCATCTTAGTCCGGTTTTCGAGAATCTGCTGCTGGTAATGTTCTTTCTGCTTCTCCAAATCCTTGATTCTAGCCGCAAGAGAAAACCTGTCGATCAGGTTGTTCTGGTCAAAGAACAACATCCAGACAATAAATATAAGCCCTGTTAGCACAAACTTGTTGCGAAGCAGGGGGATTACGAGCTTTAATTTGTCTGTCCAGTTCATGGTAACAGTTCTTAGGTATCGGCAGGCTGACGACTTCACTACCTACCTGACGCAAAAGTAAGTATTATTTACCTGAGCCTTGCAAGCTCCTAACCGAATTTATCACCTCGGCACCAATAAGTCTGTGAGTTCTTTCTCCCTGCTTCCTGTAGTACACAAGTATTAGATAGTCGTTTTCTGTCTCATAGTAACTGTTTTCAAGCTGGAAAACTTCCCCCTGGGTTTCCCCTCTTTCAACCATTACATACTGGTAATTATAGTAACCTTGCTTAAGCATCAGGGTAGTTCGGTATGCATTTATCACTGGGTCATATTCCATTTCAGAGGAACTGTCGAGAAGCCAGTTTGTCAAAGCTCCGTTAATATAGATCCGTTTTGATATAAAAGGTTTGTCGCAAAATAGCCTGAAATGTACAAAAGCATAATCCCCTTCGGTATCAGGATTCTCTCTTGTATCTGATTCGATATAGTAACGTCCGTTGAGATCCTGACGATACTGATAACTTGAAGGGAATCGAGGACGTTCGGGTACCACACTTACATGGTAAAATGGGTCTTCGAATACTATTTCTTCAACCCTGTCAGTATAGAAGCGAAAAGAACGAATATCCAGATAGCGAAATTCGTTACCGGCTTCCATCTCAGTCTCCCGTGTAAAGTTGAAGTCCATCCTGTCGCCCCCGAAGAAACGGGGGCGAAGACCACTAATTACATTGTCAGTGCGGCCATTCTGCATTACTGTTACCGTTACTTCTTCCACGGGATTGTTTATCGAAAGTCCCTTATGGATGATTTCAAAGTTTATCTCCTGATAATCAGGTTCGGTTGCCGAACTTTGTCTGTTGCGGATATAGGATTCAATCTTTACAAGAGGTTCATTTACATAGAATCGTTTACGGAGGACTGTCTTTCCACCTGTAGGACCTTCAAAAACTTCGAGGACATAGTTTCCGGAAATCAGAGGTCTAATTGAAAGGTTGGGGAAGCTCAGTTGGTAATGTACATAATCCATTGTAGTATTGAAAGAATATGAGTAGTCAGTTATTGGGTTAACGGGAACACCCTGGATGTAATCAGTCGGCATCAATGGGGATGGATTCCATTGTGCATCGCAGTGCACAATGGTGTAGTAGTAGTCTTTGATTTGACTTCCGGGTTCATCAAATGACAGTACAAGCGTTTGATCACTCCCCAGACGGATTATTGGATAGGAGAGAGGCCAATCGTTACGGTGAAGCTGAACCGTTTTTAAGGCAGGAGAAACATAATCCTTGAGGCTATTTTGAGCATCAATTTGGTTAAATATTGTAAAAAGCGAACAGAGCGTCACTAAATATTTTAAAGAAAAAAATCCGTATTTGTTCTTAATTAGGTAATTAGCTTTATTAAGGACAAAGATGTATGAATTTTTCGTGCTCATAATGAATGGTTTTATCCCCGAAATAAATATTGCAAACTACTAATCTTTATGTATTTTTGGGGCAAATTATAAACAAAAATCAAGTATGTCTGAGGTGATAAAAATAAAGAAAGGGCTTAACATACCACTATTGGGAAAGGCCGAAAAGGTTTTCGGACAGGCCCAGTTGCCTGGTCTATTTGCCATTAAGCCTACTGACTTTCATGGTGTTACACCAAAGATGGTCGTTGCGGAGGGTGATCCGGTCAAAATAGGTACTGTGCTTTTTTTCGACAAAAGTCATCCTGAAGTAAAGTTTGTTTCGCCTGTTAGCGGAACATTGAAAGCAATTATAAGGGGTGAACGCCGCAAGATTCTTGAGGTTGTGATCGAAAATGATCACAAGGATGAATACCTTGAAATCAAAGCAGGTGACCCTGCTTCTCTTAGTCGGGAATCGATTATTGAAATTCTTCTGAATTCAGGTGCATGGCCATATCTACGTCAGCGTCCTTATGACATTATAGCTAATCCTGCCGATAGTCCTAAGGCTGTATTTATTTCGGGATTTGATACCGCACCTCTGGCTCCAGATGTGGAATTTGTTCTTTCCGGACAAGAAGATGCGTTCAAGGCAGGTATTGAGGCATTAAAGAAGCTTGCTCCTGAGGTTCATATTGGTATTAGTGCAGATTCAGCTTCCAAGTTGTTCAACAGTCTTCAGGGAGTCAAGATTCACAGGTTTGCCGGACCACACCCAGCAGGAAATGTAGGAGTTCAGATTAACCACGTATCCCCTATCAATAAGGGAGAAAAAGTTTGGGTTATCAATCCTCAGGACATAGTATCAATAGGAGGTATCTTCCTGCATGGCAAGCATGACTTCTCGAGAGTAGTAGCTTTGTGTGGGTCAGAAGTTAAAAAGCCGGTTTACTACCGTTATCGTTTAGGTGCTGCAGTTGGCGAACTCCTTAAGGGAAATCTCAACGAAGGCAGTCTGAGAATTATTTCAGGAAATGTATTGACTGGAACCCATATAGCTGCTGACGGTTATCTTGCATTTTATAACACACAGGTTACAGTAATACCTGAAGGTGATGATTATGAATTTATGGGATGGGCTGCTCCGGGCTTTGGCAAGTTCAGCGTTTCACGCACCTTCTTTAGCTGGTTGTGCAAGAAGAAGCAGTATAGGTTGAATGCCAACCTGAATGGTGGACTTCGTGCAATAGTGGTTTCAGGGGCCTATGATAAAGTAATGCCTATGGATATCCTTCCTGAGCAACTGATTAAGGCCATTCTTGCCAACAATGTTGACAAGATGGAGCAACTGGGTATCTTTGAGGTAGTTGAGGAAGACATTGCCTTGTGTGAGTTTGTTGATGTCTCAAAACTGGAGCTTCAGAAAATCCTGCGTGAAGGCATTGAAGTTATGATAAAAGAACTGGGCAACTAATTTTCAAAATAATTACCAATGAAGGGTTTAAGAAAATTTTTGGATAATATCAAACCTCAATTTTCGAAGGGTGGCCGCTTTGCATGGCTTCATTCTACTTTTGATGCGTTTGAGACCTTTTTATTTGTACCCAATACCACCAGTAAGAGCGGGGTTCATGTGCGTGATGCTATGGATCTTAAGCGTACTATGAGTGTAGTAATACTCGCTGTACTGCCTGCTTTCCTGTTTGGTATCTGGAATACCGGATATCAGCACTTTGCTATTCTTGGAGAGGATTCAAGCTTCTGGCAGAATGTGATTCACGGTTTGATAAAAGTATTACCTATAGTAGTAGTTTCCTATGCCACAGGTCTTGGAATTGAGTTTGCTGCCGCACAGATCCGTGGTCATGAGGTTAATGAAGGCTTCCTTGTATCAGGTATTCTTATTCCACTTATCCTGCCGGTTGAGATTCCTCTTTGGATGGTTTCAGTTGCTACTGCATTTGCAGTTATTCTGGGTAAGGAAGTATTTGGTGGAACTGGTATGAATATCTGGAACCCTGCACTGCTTGCACGTGCCTTCCTGTTCTTTGCATATCCTGCACAAATGTCAGGAAGTATGGTATGGATCTCAGGCATTGCTGAAATGCCTGGCGTTGATGCCACAACAGGAGCTACTGCTCTTGGTGTCGCAGCAACAGGAGGTACTGTAGGTTATTCTCTTCTTGAGAGCTTTATAGGAACCATACCTGGTTCTATTGGTGAAACTTCAACACTTGCAATACTGATAGGAGCGCTGATTCTGATTATCACAGGTGTTGGCAGCTGGAAGATTATTCTTTCTGTTGTTGCCGGTGGTTTCCTTATGGGACTTACCTTAAATGAGCTTGGTGCTCAAAGCGCAAATGAATTGATGCATATTCCGGCAATTCAGCATCTCTGCCTTGGCGGTTTTGCTTTTGGTGCTGTGTTTATGGCAACAGATCCTGTATCAGCAACTCGTACAGAGACAGGTAAGTGGATCTACGGCTTCCTGATAGGTGTTCTTGCTATACTTATCCGTGTTGTCAACCCTGCGTATCCCGAGGGTATGATGCTTGCGATATTGTTGATGAACACATTTGCACCGCTGATTGACTACTATGTAGTTGAAGCAAATATCAAGCGGAGAATGAAGCGTGGAGTAGTAAAAGCATAAGACTTAAAGAATAAGACCATGAATAAAGAAGGAAATAGCTATATAATTATTTACGCTTCCATACTTGTCATTGTTGTAGCGGCATTACTTGCCTTTATAGCTACCGGACTGAAGCCTATTCAGGACAGGAATGAGCTTGTAGCAAAGAAAACCAGTATTCTTCAGTCTATAAATATTGAATCAGATGCAAGCAATGCTGAGCAACTGTTTGATAAGCTTATTGGCGAGAATAACTACGTTGTAAATTTCAAGGGGGAGAAAGTAAGCGGTCAAGCCTTGGGTGTTAATTTGGCCGAGGAGATTCGCAAACCTATTGAAGATCGTCTATATCCTGTTTTTGAAGCCCACCTTGACAATGGAGACGTAAAATACATACTTGAAGTTAGAGGTGCCGGTCTGTGGGGACCAATCTGGGGTTATGTTTCTATCAATTCTGATGGCAATACCCTGTACGGAGCTGTGTATTCCCACAAGGGAGAAACTCCCGGTTTGGGTGCTGAAATTGAAAGTGAAAAATTTCAGTCTCAGTTTCCCGGTAAGCAGATATTTGAGAATGGTGTACTAGAGGGAATATCTGTTGTTAAAGGTTCTGCAGATCCAGCAAATACACATGAGGTTGACGGAATCTCCGGAGGAACCATTACCAGCAAAGGTCTTGAAAAGATGCTGGCTGATTACTTTAAAGGATATGAGAATTTTCTAAAAAATATTGAAAGGAAGAGCCATGAGTAGTGAAAAAGAGCCCTTATTTTCCTCAAAGAACCTGAAGCTGCTTACAGGACCTTTGGGATTGCAAAACCCAGTTACGGTTCAGGTGCTTGGTATCTGCTCCGCACTTGCCGTAACAGCTAAACTTGAACCTGCTATAGTAATGGCGGTATCAGTAATTTTCGTTGTTGGATTTTCTAACCTTGTTATTTCTCTTATACGTAATAGTATCCCTTCACGAATAAGGATCATTGTTCAGCTGGTTGTAGTTGCAGCACTGGTTATTATTGTTGACCAGATTCTGAAAGCATTTGCCTATGAAGTAAGTAAACAGCTTTCGGTTTTCGTCGGACTAATTATTACCAACTGTATTGTGATGGGTCGTTTGGAAGCCTTTGCAATGGGCAACAAACCTTGGCCCTCCTTCCTTGACGGAATTGGTAATGGTGCCGGCTATGGTATTATCCTTATTATCGTTGCATTTGTACGTGAGATCCTTGGTACAGGTATTTTAACACTACCTGTCTTTGGAGCTAAAAGGATTATTCCACAAGCTTTCTACGAATTGGGATATGTAAATAACGGGTTGATGATCCTGCCTCCAATGGCACTTATAGTTGTTGGACTGATCATTTGGGTACAGAGAGCCCGCAATAAGGAACTAATCGAGTCATAGATTGACAGTATTAAAAGCTTAATGTGATGGAAAATTTACTGAATATATTCGTCAAGTCTATCTTTATCGACAATATGATATTTGCATACTTCCTTGGTATGTGTTCATATCTGGCGGTATCAAAGACAGTCAAGACTTCGTTGGGCCTGGGTATAGCTGTGGTATTCGTACTTACAGTTACAGTACCCATTAACTGGCTGCTGCAGAACTATGTATTGTCGGCCGGATCATTATCCTGGCTGGGTGAAGGATTTGCTGATATCGACCTCAGCTTCCTTAGTTTCATAATGTTTATTGCGGTTATTGCTGCAATGGTTCAGATTACTGAAATGGTTGTTGAAAAGTTTGCTCCGGCACTATACAACTCTCTTGGTATCTTCCTTCCTTTGATTGCAGTAAACTGTGCGATTATGGGTGGATCCTTGTTTATGCAGGAAAGAGCTTATGCTACAATTGGCGAAGCTACCGTTTTTGGTCTAGGTTCAGGCATTGGTTGGTTGCTGGCTATAGTAGGTATTGCTGCGATACGTGAAAAACTACAGTATTCCAATGTTCCTGCTCCTCTGAGAGGTCTCGGTATTACATTTATTGTTACCGGTTTGATGGCTATCTCATTTATGAGCTTTATGGGTATTCAGTTGTAGTCAGAATCAGATAAACAGAACGATAATGGATCTATTTTTATTAGCAATACAGACTTCGGTGATAATTGCCTCTGTAATTGCCTTCTTTGCAGTAATAATACTGCTTGTGGTGCTACTTTTGTATATAAAGGCCAAACTTACCCCACAGGGTAAAGTGAAAATCAACATTAATGACGGGGAGAAAATTCTAGAAGTGGATCCCGGTCAAAGTCTTCTTTCTGCACTTGGTAACAATAAGATCTTCCTTCCTTCAGCATGTGGTGGAGGTGGTACATGTTCGATGTGTCGCTGCCGTGTTCCTGAAGGTGCAGGCTCAATACTCCCAACCGAGACAGGTTTCTTTACACGTAAGGAACAGGCTGAGAACTGGAGGCTTGCCTGTCAGGTTAAGGTAAGGGATAATATCAATATGGAGGTCCCTCACGAAGTCCTGGGAATCAAGAAATGGGAATGTACTGTGGTGTCAAACAGAAATGTTGCTACCTATATCAAAGAGTTTGTTGTTAAGTTGCCAGAAGGTGAAAAACTTGACTTCAAGTCAGGAGGTTATATCCAGATCGATGTACCCAAGATTGAAGTTGATTTCAAGGACATGGATATCGACGAAAAGTTCAGACCCGATTGGGAAAAGTTCAAGATGTTTGATCTTAAGATGAAGAATCCTGAGGCAACCTATCGTGCCTACTCTATGGCTAACCACCCTGCAGAAGGCAATATCATTATGCTAAACATTCGTATAGCTACTCCTCCGTTTGACAGGGTAAATGGTGGCTTTATGAAGGTTAACCCCGGTATATGTTCATCATATATTTTCTCACGCAAACCGGGTGACAAGGTGACTATCTCAGGTCCTTACGGTGAATTCTTCCTCAAGGAAACTGATCGCGAAATGATGTTTATCGGTGGTGGTGCAGGTATGGCTCCTATGCGTTCTCACCTGTTCCACCTGTTCCATACTCTTAAGACTGGTCGTAAGGTTACTTTCTGGTATGGTGCACGTTCAGTAAAGGAAATATTCTACGAAGAGGATTTCAGGGCTATCGAAAGGGAATTCCCCAACTTTAAGTTTACTATCGGACTTTCTGAACCACAGCCCGAAGACAACTGGACAGGTCCTGTCGGATTTATCCATAAGGTTATCTATGATAATTATCTGTCTAAGCATCCTGAACCTGAAGAAATCGAATACTATCTCTGCGGACCACCAATGATGAACGAAGCTGTCAACAAGATGCTTTATGATCTTGGTGTATCCAAGGAAATGATTGCATATGACGATTTTGGTTCTTAAAGATTATTGAAGACGATGAGAAGATTACTCTTCGGATTTACAATACTAGTGATTTCGGTTTTGGGTGCTTGTGCACCCAAAACTGTTTATAGGGATAATCTGGGATCTGTCTTTGGTACTACCTATAGCCTTATATACCAAAGCCCGATTGATTATCATCAGGAAGTCCGTGAGCTATTGGCTTCCTTTAACAGTTCTTTGTCAACCTTTGATACTGGTTCGGTTATTAGCCGAATTAACCGAAATGATGCTGGGGTTGTACCCGATAGTTTCTTCCTGAAGGTATTCAATACGGGAATAAGGATTTACAGGCAGACTGATGGTGCTTTTGATATGACAGTTGCTCCTCTTGTTAATGCATGGGGCTTTGGTTTCAGTAACAAGGACAGTGTAAGTGCCCAACTTATAGACAGTCTTATGCTGCTTGTGGGAATGGACAAGTTGAGATTGCAGGATGGTGTGATTGTAAAGGAAAGACCTGAGATAATGCTTGATGCCAGCGCCATTGCAAAAGGCTATGCTGTGGATGTTGTTGCAGAGTTCTTTGAGTCGAAGGGTGTTGAAAACTACCTTGTAGAGATAGGTGGCGAGATGAGATCAAGGGGGGTAAATCGTCGCTCTGAGCCTTGGCGTGTAGGTATAGACAAACCAATTGATGGTCTTCCTACTGAGTCAAGGGATTTGCAGATGGTGATCTCATTCTCAGGTTTGGCAATTGCAACAAGTGGTAATTACCGTAACTTCTATATTCAGGACGGGAAGAAATTTGCGCATATTATTGATCCAAAAACCGGCTTCCCGGTTGATCATTCTTTACTTAGTGTATCAATAATTGCTCAGGATTGTATGACGGCAGATGCCTATGCTACTGCTTGCATGGTCATGGGTCTTAACAGAGCTCGTGAGTTTGTTGAAGGTATTAAGGGAGTGGAAGCCTGTTTTATCTTCCATTCTGATGAAGATGAATATGGATTGTATATGACTGAAGGGTTTAAGTCCCTGGTCATAGAATGAAAGAATAGGGCTGGTTAGGGAAGACCCAAGACAGCCTTATTTTATTTCTGTTTGATTTATTCAGTTGCTGTAGAGCATGAAGAAGCATTGCTTCCACAGCCGCAAATACCGTCGGTTGAGCCTCCGGAACAGGTTGTAAGCTGTGAACCTTTCTTTATGGCTGCTTTTATGGCTAATCCTGCAAATGCAAGCCCCACAAATATCACTGCCATCCCAAGTACAATAAGAAATTGTGTCATTGTGCGTAGTTTTAATTATTGTGACTTAAAAGTCACAATGCAAATATACTGCAATATAAAATAAGACACAAGAATCCGAAATTTAATTACTGTGTAGACTAAGCCTAAGTTCAGAGTAATGATTGAGTCGGGAAATCAATACCTTTTATTTGGATATGCTTTGGATTGCTGAGCAGGTTTAGTACTTCAATTAACTGGCCTTTTCCTTTGTTCTGATTAGCCATAGAATTAGAAAGGTCAGAGCTCCATTAATCATAAGCTTCTCATAACCAAACGCAAAGCCAAACCAGTTCATCGAGTTGAAGTCGAGAATCCCAGTTAATACCGGAGGCAGTATGGCAGCTATCACTACAAGCTTGTCACGTATCCTGTATTTGGTAAAAAGACCGAAAGCGTAGAGTCCCAGCAGTGGACCATAGGTATAGCCAGCAAGTACATAAATTGTATCGATGATACTATCCTGCTGCAGGGCACGGAAACCCAGTATTACAAGTATGGTAGAAATGGAGAACCCAATATGGGTCAGCATTCTTAGTCTTTTGGCCTTTTTGGCAGGCATCTTGTCTATCCCCAGGATATCTATTGAAAATGCTGTAGTAAGTGATGTTAAAGCCGAGTCACCACTCGAATATGCTGCAGCTACAAGTCCGATAATAAACAGGACTCCAACAATAGGAGGGAAGTAATTGCCCAGGGCAAGCATAGGATATAAGTCATCGGCTCTCTCCGGTGTGGCTATACCCAAATTATTGACATAGATATAAAGTAATATTCCCAGGCTAAGGAACAGTAGGTTGACAGGCAGGAAGGCAGAGCCGTACCAGTACATATTCTTTTGGGCTTCTTTCAGGCTTTTGCAGGTGAGATTCTTTTGCATCATATCCTGATCGAGTCCGGTCATTACAATTGTGATAAAAGCTCCGGAGAGGAACTGCTTCAAAAAATGTCTGGGTGAACCTGGATCCCACACAAAAATACCGGACATATCGCTTGAGGCAATGCCCTTGACCATTGATGAGAAGTTGGGATACAGTTCACTACCAATATAAATTATTGTGATGGCTACTGCCCCGAGCATAGCAAGTGTCTGGAGCATATCTGTCCAGATGACGGTTTTAATCCCACCGCGAAAGGTGTAAATCCAAATCATACCAATAGCAAACACAACGGTAAGCCAGAAAGGTACATTTAAGGCATCAAAGAGGGCCAGTTGCAGTACGCTTGCCATAAGGTATAATCTGGCAGATGCACCGACAGTTTTTGATACTATAAAGAGCAGCGACCCTGATTTATAACTGTTATGACCAAAACGATCGTTGAGATAGCTGTATATCGAGGTTAATTTGAGCCTGTAATACAGGGGCAGCAATATTAATGCAATGACAAAATATCCTGATACAAAACCGGCAACCATTTGGAGATAAGTAAGGCTGCTATCTGCCACCCATCCCGGTACTGATATAAAGGTCACCCCGGAAATTGAAGAGCCAACCATACCAATCGACACAATGTACCATGGAGAACGTCTGTTTCCAAGAAAGAAAGAGGCATTATCGGCCTTGCGGCCGGTAATGTATGCTATTATGAACAGGACCAGGAAATAGGCGACGATGATTGCCGCAACTGTCATATAATTCATTTGGAAATGTATTATTTCATGCAAAGAAAGGATTTTTTTTCAATTAGGTAGTATTCGAAATTAGCAGGACTAGGTTGAGATATTGAGGCCTGGGGCATTCAGATATATCATGATTAGTTGAGGTATACAATGTACGTCGCATGAGTTATCAAGGGGCGTCGGAGTTTTTTCTTTACAGGGCATGTATTTTTATTACCTTTGTTGTCACTGAAATAAAGAGTGTATGAACAATTCGCAGTATCCGTCGCTTTTACTGGAGAACGCAGTTAATGAACTGTCGAGGTTGCCCGGTATCGGTCCCAAGACTGCAATGCGACTTGCCTTGTTTTTGCTGAAGGAGAAGAAGGAGGATGTCAACAAGTTTGCCGAATCAATAAGGCTCCTGCGTGAAGAGATCAGGTATTGCAAGGAGTGCTATAATATCTCGGATGCTGATGTCTGTAGCATCTGTAGCAATCCAAGGCGCGACCACAGTCTAGTTTGTGTTGTCGAAAGCGTGAGGGATGTAATGGCAATTGAGAATACCCAGCAATATGGTGGAGTCTATCATGTTCTGGGAGGTGTAATATCACCAATGGACGGGATAGGGCCTGATGATCTGAATATCGACCCCCTTGTAGACAAGGTAAGGACAGGAGGCGTAAAAGAGGTTGTTTTTGCCCTAAGTGCTACAATGGAGGGGGATACTACCAATTTTTATATTTATCGAAAAATTTCGGATTGTTCCGTTAAAATAACGACGATTGCCAGAGGTGTTGCCATAGGTGATGAGCTTGCTTATGCCGACGAGGTCACCCTTGGTCGTTCACTTGTTAACCGTTTGCCATTTGAGAATACCCTATGATGAAAAATATTAAGTCATTAAAGCAGTTTTTTGCGCTGGGACTTCTGTCCATATTGCTATTTGGGCTAGTAGGGCTGGTAGTAGCTCCCCTTACAGCACCATTACTTAAGTTTTCCATTGTCCAGGTTGAAAACACCAAGTCCATAGTTGTACTACTTGCACTTGGGCTGGTTCCCCTTGCTTTCTACCTTCACAATAAAAAGCTTGCGCAGATGAACGACGTAAAAAACCCGGATGAGCGTTTCTTGCTTTATATGAAAGGATTCAGGCAGAAATTGATGCTACTGGTTTTGGTTTCCGTTATTGCAGTTATCGCATATATTTTGACTAAGCATTCAGCATTTTTGTATATCTTATTGCTGGCCCTGGTGGCTTATTTGCTTAATATCCCTTCGGGGGAAAAGATAGAGGATTTATTGCTGCCTCCTGTTGAAGAGGAGACAGAATCTGAAGACACCGAGTAATAAGATTTTATATATGGTTATTGCAGTTGATTTTGACGGTACTATTGTCGAGCATCGCTATCCCGAAATAGGGAAGCCTCGTTTTTTTGCATTTGAAACACTTAAGGCCCTTCAGAATGATGGGCATCAGCTAATTCTTTGGACATACCGGGATGGAAAGTTGCTTGATGAGGCAGTTGAGTATTGCCGCAAAAACGGGATAGAATTCTATGCTGTTAATTGCAGTTATCCAGGTGAAGTACTTGAACCCGGTCAGAGCAGAAAGATACATGCCGATTTGTTTATTGACGACAGGGTAGTCTTTGGTTTTCCGGGTTGGGGTGAGATTTATCAGGCAATTAATCCTGATGTAAAAGTGGACTATCTCAAGCAGTATGAGGATGCCCGTAAGAAGTCCTTTGGGGGAGTTGTAAAGCGCTTATTTGGTATTGATAAATAAATCCGAAAACTAATAATCTAAACAGACTATGAGACTAATTCGCTTTGTAGTGTTGGTAATACTTGCCATCCCTTTTTTCAGCAGTTGTGGTTACAATAAAATGGTTGAACTCAGGGAGGGAGTTGATGCTCAGTGGGCGCAGGTGGAAAATGTGTATCAACGCAGGGCTGACCTGATACCCAATCTTGTAAACACTGTTAAGGGTTATGCAGCTCACGAACAGGAAACCCTCGAAGGTGTTGTTGAAGCCAGGAGCAAGGCAACCGGAATCAACCTGTCAGTTGACGAACTTAATGATGAGACCTTGCGTCAGTTTCAAGAAGCGCAGGAAGGTCTGTCTTCTGCATTGTCAAGACTGATGGTTGTTGTTGAGCAGTACCCTGATCTTAAGGCTAATCAGAACTTCCTGGATTTACAGGCACAGCTTGAAGGCACTGAAAACAGGATTGCAGTGGAGCGCAACAGGTTTAATGAGGCTACACGGGTGTATAACACTTACATCTCCAAGTTCCCTCAGGTTATAATGGCTTCTCTCTTTAAGTTCGAACGTAAGCCCTATTTTGAAGCCCAGTCTGGTGCTGAAAAGGCTCCTGAAGTACAATTTTAGCGTTATGGCTCAACAGTATTTCTCCGAAAAGGATAAGACTCAAATTGTAGAAGCAGTCAAACAGGCTGAACTTAATACATCCGGTGAGATCAGGGTGCATATTGAGTTGAGGTGTCCTGAAGATGTTATGGACAGGGCGGCCTACCTGTTTGAAAAATTGGGAATGCATAAAACGGAGAAGAGGAACGGAGTTCTGTTCTACCTTGCCATTGAGGATCATGTATTTTCAATACTTGGTGATGCCGGAATAAATGCTGTTGTAGCATCTGATTTCTGGGAGAGCACCAAGCAGACTATGATAGAGTATTTCAAACAGGGTGATATTACGGGTGGTATTGTGAAAGGGATTTCAATGGCCGGAGAACAGCTTAAGGCATATTTCCCCTATATGAGTGATGACCGCAATGAGTTGAGTGATGAGATTTCATTTGGTAAATAATGGCTGGACTATGAAGAGGATACTTTTTTCTATATTATTTGCGGTGTGCACCTTTGGGGCTCTTAGTGCTAATGTAATCCCACCAAAACCCGAGCCTCCAAGACTGGTGAATGACTATGCAAATATTCTGGATGCTTCAGCTGAAAGACAACTTGAGGAAACCCTGGCAAAATTTGCCAGGGAGACTTCTACTCAGGTTGTCATCGTCACAGTAAGTTCTCTTGATGGATATCCAATAGGTGACTTTGCAGTCGAACTTGGACATTCATGGGGAGTAGGACAAAGTGACAATGACAACGGTATCGTAATTGCAGTTAAACCGCCCTCAGTAGGTGAAAGGGGAGAGGCTTTTATAGCTACCGGATACGGTCTTGAAGGTGCAGTTCCTGATGCCATTGCACGAAGGATAGTTGATAACGAAATGATTCCCCAGTTCAAGAACGGGGACTATCATGCCGGGTTACTGTCTGCTGTTGCTGTCATAATGGATCTTACACGTGGTGAATATACAGCTGATGAATATATCGAACAGACAGGTTCTGTTGCTATTGCAATAGGTGCATTTTTTATAATCATATTCATAATAATAATCATTTCTATTGTTACACGTGCCAAAAATATCCAAAGCTCTTCAATAGGGCATGATATTCCAATCTGGACTCTTATGGCTATGATGGGCTCTATGTCACAAAGACATGGAGGTTCGTGGGAGAACTTTTCATCAGGCCGAGGTTCCTTCGGTGGAGGATTTGGAGGAGGCTTCGGCGGTGGTGGTTTTGGTGGATTTGGAGGTGGAGGCTTTGGCGGCGGTGGAGCCGGAGGATCATGGTAAAAAAAAAGAGCCGAACGCAAGTCCGGCTCTTTTTTAGAATATATCTATACCTTAGAGAACATCCTAGAGGTCGTTGTCAACCAGGATACGTCCGCAGTACTCGCAAACGATAACTTTCTTTCTCTGCTTGATGTCCAGCTGACGTTGCGGTGGAATCTTGTTAAAGCAACCTCCACAAGCATCACGGGCAACAGTAACTACAGCAAGTCCGTTGCGGGCATTCTTGCGGATACGCTTGAATGCTGTCAAAAGACGCTCTTCGATACGGGTTTCGATCTCCTTTGACTTGGCTATCAGACGTTCTTCTTCTGCCCTGGTCTCAGTAATGATTTCTTCAAGCTCAGCCTTCTTTGCCTTTAGGTCTTCAGTGCGCTCTTCTACGAGTTTTGCAGAAGTCTCAAGCAACTCATTCTTGCTCTTCATTTCGGCAGTAAACTCCTTGATACGCTTTTCGCAAAGCTCGATCTCAAGAGTTTGAAACTCGATTTCTTTGGTTAGTGAATCGTATTCACGGTTGTTGCGAACATTGGATTGCTGAGCTTCATATTTCTTGATCAATAATTCGGCATCCTTGATTTCATTTTTCTTGGCAAGAATGTCGTCGTTCAATTTCTTTATGTCGGTTTGCAGATTGGTCATACGAGTCTCCAATCCGGCAATCTCATCTTCCAGATCCTGAACCTCCAAAGGCAATTCGCCTCTCAGGGTTTTTATCTTGTCTATCTCGCTGGCTACTTTTTGCAGGTCGAAAAGGGCTTTGAGCTTGTCCTCAACGCTGACCTCGGTAGCTGTGGTTTTTGAATCCATCTTTGCCATTATGCTATAAGTATTTAATAGGATTGCTGTTTACCTGTGATAAATGGAGTGCAAAATTATGAAATTTTTTTGTAAGTATCTCACAAAAAACTTCTTTAGTAAATTGCTCACTTTCATAATGACCTATATCGGCTATTATGATCTTATTCTCAGCCTCAAAAAACTGATGATATTTAAAGTCACCTGATATAAAAATATCGGCCCCGGCCCTGATCGCATCTTTAAGAAGAAAACTGCCACTGCCTCCGCAAAGTGCTACTTTGCGGATTTCCTTGGTGGTTATTGCTGTGTGCCTGATGACTCCGGCCTTGCAAACTTCTTTAAGATAAAGAAGGAACTCCTCTGTCAGCATTGCTTCTGGTAATACCCCAACGACTCCAAAACCGACCCTGTCCCAGCTATTCTTGAGTGGATATATATCGTATGCCACTTCTTCATAAGGATGGGCTTCTAGAAGTGCATTGATGACCCGGCCTTCAAGATAATTAGGGAAGATTGTTTCTATCCTGGTTTCCGGTTCAAAGTGCAGCACTCCCTTTTCACCTACATAGGGCTTTGAGTGATCTCCGCCACGGAAGCTCCCCTGACCTGTGATGTTGTAGCTGCAACTGTCATAGTTGCCTATGTGTCCTGCACCTGCATCAAACAATGCCTGCCTCACTTCCTCAGCCTGAGCATGGGGGACAAAGGTTACCAGCTTGCAAAGCTTGTCCTTTCGTGGTTGCAGTATCTTTTGTTCCTTTAGGCCCAGCTTGTCCGCCAACCTGCTGCTGACTCCACCTGTAATGCTGTCTATATTTGTATGGGCTGAATAAATCGCGATATCGTGTTTAATAGCCTTGCGGATAATATGTCCTGTGGCATCATCACCAATCTTTTTAATTCCTGCAAAGATCAGGGGATGGTGTGATATTATCAGATTTACTCCAAGTTCGATTGCTTCATCAATAACTTGTTCAGTTACATCAATGCAGATAAGCGCACCGTTAACCTGATCATCAGGGTTGCCCAATTGAACTCCACTATTGTCGTAACTCTCCTGAAGCGCGGCAGGTGCCACACTTTCGATGAGTCCGGCAATATCTCGAAGACGTATAAGCTCACTCATTTATGCAAATGAAGAATGTTAATGCTGAAGAAAAGAATGATCCGGGAGAGCTATATCAAAGGTTGTCCCTTATCGATATTAGTGTTTCCCTAATTTCTTTAAGACGTTTAATAAGTTCAAAGTTTTCCTCAGTACTATGACGGTTTTCTTTGAGCTTTAACTTAGCGCCCTTCAAAGTCATACCCCTTTCTTTGACAAGGTGGTAGATAAGGTGAAAATTGTCTACGTCCTGTTGTGTAAAGAGCCTGTTGCCTTTCTTGTTCTTATGCGGCTTGATAATGTCAAACTCCTTCTCCCAATATCTGATAAGGGAAGTGTTGACATTAAACATGTTGGCCACTTCCCCGATGGAGTAGTATAGTCTTTCTACAATCGGTTCTTTGTATGGCATGGCTTAATCAAAGGTTCTGTTACTATTGGAAGAGATTCTGATCATTTCTTCATATTCTTCAGGAGTAAGGTCCTGGAAGAAATAGTGCGTTGGATTCACAGCCTTTCCTTTGATTCTTACTTCATAGTGAAGGTGGGGGCCTGTTGATTTACCTGTATTGCCGACAAAACCAATCACCTCACCACGTTTGACCTTTTGTCCCACTCTTACCTTGAATTCAGACATATGAGCATAGAGAGTGGTATAGCCAAAGCCATGATCTACTTCAACGTAGTTGCCGTATCCTATTGCAGATTTATGAACGGTCTTGACAACACCATCTCCGGTCACGTAAATCTCCGTTCCGATTGGAGCTGAGAAGTCAAGTCCTTCATGAAACTTGTTCGTCTTGTATATCGGGTCGAGACGCATACCCCATCCTGAAGCTGTGCGTTTTAGGTCTTTGTTGGATATCGGTTGAATAGCAGGAATGCATCTTATCATCTCCTCCTTGCGTTGTGCAAGGTCTATAATCTCATCAAAGGATCTGGACTGGACGTAGAGCTGTTTCATTACGCCATCAAGCTTTTTGGCAGTGCTGATTACCAGTTCGGCATTGTCTAGATCTTCAAGGTAGCGGTAGCGGTTTACACCACCAAATCCGGCTCTACGAATAGCATTAGGTATTGAATCAGCTTCAAAGATGACCCTGTAAACGTTTTCGTCGCGCTGTTGTATGTCATCTAATACGTCAAGAGCCTGATCCAGTTTACTGGCCATTATTTCATATTGGGATAGGAGTTTTACATTCTCCCTCTCAAGCTTAATTTCACGGGGACTCTCAAAAATGTTGGAGTAAAGGAAGAAAAACACCAAACCCATAAAAGCACTGGAAACAGTGAAAGAGAAAGCCTTTCCAAGATAATATTTGAACCCTGTTTCTACTCTGTCATAGCTAAGCGTTTCGGGGTTGTATTTATACTTTACTTTTGACATACTGCACTGAATTTGTCGCTAAAATATAAAATTTTGCCATCAACTCGCAAAAATCAGGTTATTAATCTATTTTTGCTCGTCGATTATTTATTTTTGCCTGCCCTAATAACTCAATATTTTGAGTTTTAGTGTTTGAGAGACCAATAAAATGGATGATTGTGCCGACAGTTAGAGCAGAGTCTTTTACGCCTGCATAAAATTAAGGTTTCAATTATTTGAGCAATCAGTTAATCTGGTATTTTCTAAAATAACATGACAGCATCTGAGATCAGAGAGAGTTTTCTGAAATTTTTTGAGTCCAAACAACATCGTATTGTTCCTTCAGCCCCAATGGTTGTAAAGGATGACCCAACGTTGATGTTTACCAACGCAGGGATGAACCAGTTTAAGGATATTTTCCTGGGTAACAGGCCAGCTGAGTACCTTAGAGTGGCCAATTCACAAAAATGTCTGCGTGTTTCAGGTAAGCATAATGATCTGGAAGAGGTAGGTCATGACACCTACCACCATACTATGTTTGAAATGCTTGGCAACTGGAGCTTTGGTGACTATTTCAAGCATGAAGCGATTGACTGGGCATGGGAGTATCTGGTTGATGTGTTGAAGATTGATCCTGATCGTCTCTATGCTACCGTATTCGAAGGAAATGCGGAGGAAGGACTGGTACGCGACAGTGAAGCATTCGAATATTGGAGCAAACATCTTCCTGCTCATAGGATTGTCAACGGAAATAAAAAAGACAACTTCTGGGAAATGGGTGATACAGGTCCATGCGGACCCTGTTCTGAGATTCATATCGATCTCCGTGACCCTGCAGCAAGAGCTGTGGTTCCCGGAGAACAATTAGTCAATAAGGACAACCCTGAGGTAATTGAAATCTGGAACCTTGTATTTATCCAATATAACCGCAAGGCTGACGGATCACTTGAGTCATTACCACAAAGGCATATTGACACGGGAATGGGCTTTGAGCGTCTTACCAGAGCTATTCAGGGTAAGACATCAAACTATGATACTGATGTTTTTCAACCAATAATCCAGGAAATTAGCAATATTGCCGGAATTAAGTATGGTGCAGCAAGGGAAACTGATGTTGCAATGAGGGTTGTAGCTGACCACATCAGAACAATATCTTTTGCTATCTGCGATGGTCAGTTGCCTTCTAACAACAAGGCCGGATATGTAATTCGCCGTATTCTTCGCAGGGCAGTAAGGTATGCCTATACCTTCCTTGGTATGAAGGAGCCCTTTATGTGCAGGCTTGTTGAGACCCTTATCTCAGTTATGGGTAAGGCTTATACCGAACTGGCAGCCAACAGGGATCTGATCGAGAAGGTTATCAGGGAAGAGGAAGAAGCCTTCCTGCGTACACTTGCAACAGGTATCCAACTCCTGGATAAGATTATTGAAGAGAGGAAACAGAAGGGGGCAAAGACTGTTGAAGGGAAACAGATTTTCGAGCTATACGATACTTTTGGTTTTCCATACGACCTTACCGAACTAATCCTCAGGGAAAACGGCCTTGAAGCCAACCATGAGGAGTTTGAAAAGGAAATGGAAGCACAGAAAGCCAGAGCAAGAAATGCAACGGCTGTAGAAACTGACGACTGGGTGGTATTGAGAAAGGACGACACCGAAGAGTTTATCGGTTATGATCACCTTGAAGCAGAAGTCGAAATCGTCAAATACCGTCGTGTTAAATCAAAGAACAAGGAGCTTTATCAGATAGTCTTCAATATTACTCCTTTCTATGCAGAAAGTGGTGGTCAGGTTGGAGACTGTGGTTATATAGAAGCCAAGGGAGAGAAGTGGGAGATTACTGAGGTAAAGAAGGAAAACAATCTTATTGTTCACCTTGCACCCAAGCTTCCTACTGATGTTAGTGGCAGGTTCAACGCTGTTGTTGATGTACGTAAGCGTCAGATGACTGCCAACCACCACACTGCGACCCACCTGCTTCACAAAGCCCTTCGCAAGATATTGGGAACACACGTTGAGCAACGTGGCTCACTAGTTCATCCCGACTATCTGCGTTTTGACTTCTCTCACTTCCAAAAGATGAGTGATGAGGAGATCAGGATGGTTGAACGTGAAGTAAACCGTGAGATAAGGATGAACTTACCTCTCGAAGAACACCGTGCCATTCCTATTGCCAGAGCAAAGGAAATGGGTGCTATGGCGCTCTTTGGTGAGAAGTATGGGGATGTGGTCAGGGCTATTCGCTTCGGTGAGTCGGTTGAACTTTGCGGTGGTACCCACGTGAGTGCTACTGGACAGATTGGCATGTTCAAGATAGTTGCCGAGTCTTCAGTTGCTGCAGGTGTAAGACGTATTGAGGCTGTTGCCGGAGAAAAGGCAGAGGAGCTGATGTATTCACAGAATGACCTACTAAGGGAACTTGCAGAGATTCTTCACAAGCAGAAAGATTTGCGTAAGGGAATTGAATCTTTGGTATCTGAGAATGCCGAGTTGATGAAGGAGGTTGAGACCTTCAAACAAGGCGTAATTCAGGCTCTGAAACGTAATATCAGCGACGATGCCAAGGTGCTTAATGGAGTCAAACTGATGCATTGTCAGCTTAAGCCCATATTCAGCAAGAGTGTCAAGGATATTGCCTTCCAACTAAGGTCAGAATGTGATAGCAGTATGGCTGCTGTCCTTGGTGTAGAAGCCGATGGTAAGGCTCAGATTGCAATAATCATTTCTGAGGAACTTGTGGAAAAGGGTCTTGATGCAATTGAACTGATTAAGGCTGTTTCACCTGAGATAAACGGTGGAGGTGGAGGACAGAAGTTCTTTGCAACAGCTGGTGGAAAGAATCCGTCAGGATTGCAGACTGCAATAAGTAAGGCCCTTCGCCTGATCGAGGAAAGACTCTAAGGCTCTGTAGATTTAATATTACTATCTCCATACTGTGCCCAGTAAAGGACACTGTTATCAGAGAGATCTTACAAAAACTGTCAAGGCTGTCCCACCGGACAGCCTTGACAGTTTTATCTAGATTTAGGGTTTTGCATGAAATTGCTGGGATTGTGCAAGCTTATATTACCCCATGTCGTATCATACTTCTAAAGTGCTCACAAGCCACGGTGTAGAGGTATCATGTGGCTTAATAATAAGCTTGATGCATTTATCTAAGCGGCCATTCTTCAATAATCTCCTGAATTCCTGTGTTGTTCTTCATTACTCCACGGGCCTTGGAAAGATAACTGTCCATACCGCTCTGTGCCCCGCTAAGTTGTTCTGGCAAACCGGTCTTTGAGTATAGTGAGGCCGGCAGTACGTAATAATTCTTTTTGCCATTCTCGACCGGGGTGTAGACCCAGGTTAGCATATATTCTGCATCTTTGACCTTAGTTGTGCATCCTTCTTTTTCAATTTCTAGTCGAACAATCACACCGCCATCTGTATATTCATTCCTTTGATTTGAGACAAAATTACCTAGTGAATAGACGAGAACCCTTCGCTTGTCGTTTTCGTCTTCGGTTACATGCATGGGCTGAACCACATGGGGATGTGACCCAATAATGATATCGACACCCTGATCGAAGAGAAACTCGGCAGTAGATCGTTGGGCTGCATTGGGTTGCAAGGCATACTCATCACCCCAGTGGATGCAGACAATTATCATATCGGGTTTCTGGCTTTGGGCAGCAAGTATATGATCAGCTATTTCCTCCCTGACTATATGGTTTACTATATTGGGCTGACGCACTACTATGCCGTTTGTGCCATAGGTATAGTTGAGTATTGCCAGTCGTATCCCATTAATCTCAATCATCCTGGGATTATTTTCCCTGAAATCAGTACTGTCTTTGAATGTTCCTGTATAATTGAAATACATACCCTCAATTACGTCCAGGGTTCTTTCCATCCCTTTTTGACCACGGTCATATGAGTGATTATTGGCCGTAACAAGGAAGTTGACACCTGCATTCTTGTATGCATAAGCCAGAGCATCGGGAGAGGAGAAGGCGGGGTAACCGGTATAAGGAGGTCCGGCAAGCGTAACTTCCAGATTGCCGACAACTATATCGGCAGAACGGAATGCCGGCTCAATATACTTCAAAGTCGGTTCGTAATCATAGCTCCCGTCAGCCTGTTGGGCGCTGTTAATCTGTCCGCTATGTCCCATAATATCGCCAAAAAATAGCAATGTTGCTTGTTGTGCTACCAGATTCTGCATTACAATGGCCAGCAGAAGTGTTGTGCAAAATTTCCTCATGTTACCTGGTTTTCAATTCTACAAAGCTAAGAAATGCAATAACTATCCCAAAGCCTATGAATTGGATATAAATATTTATTTATCTGATTTTTCTGTATTTTTACTTGATATTTTAAAAAATACTCTACCTTTGACCCATCAACATTTTATTATTATTATCACATTATGAACAAAGGAATTGTAAAATTCTTTAATGACACCAAAGGTTTCGGTTTCATTAGGGATGAAGAAACTGGCGAAGAATACTTCGTTCACGTAACTGGTCTGGTTGACAAAATCAGAGAAAACGATGAGGTAACTTTCGATCTTCAAGAAGGTCGTAAGGGTCTGAACGCCGTTAATGTTAAATTGGCTTAGTTATATTACCATATAACTTCTGAGAACATTAAAGTGCTAAGGCTGTCCAATAGGGCAGCCTTTTTTTCTATTTTTTATAGATAAGTACGCTTACGTAGGCCGCAATTCCTTCCCCGGTACCAACAAAGCCCATTTTTTCGGTAGTAGTAGCTTTTATTGAGAGCTGAGAAACTTCGATGTTCATCACTGCGCTTAAAACTTCCTGCATTTGAGGAATAAGTGGGTTAAGCTTAGGTCTCTCCAGAGCAACAGTTGAATCAATATTGCCTATTTCATATCCTGCTTCCCTGATCAGCTCTGTACATTTTTTAAGCAGAATCTTACTATCTATACCTTTGAGAGCTGGGTCATTGTCGGGAAAGTGAAAGCCGATATCACGCATATTGGCAGCTCCAAAGAGGGCATCGCATATTGCATGGATCAGGACGTCTCCATCTGAATGTCCTACCGACCCTTTATCGAAGGGCACTTCAATACCGCCTATACACAGTTTGTAGCCTTCGGCCAGGCGGTGTACGTCATAGCCGAAACCAGTTCTCCAGTTACAAGTGCTCATTTTCTTCTATTTCTTGCTAAGTTGGCTAAGATCAAAGCCAAGTGTAAAACGTACTGTATTAGCCAGTGGGTTGTTTTGAACCACCGGGATGATATACGATGCATCCAGGGTCATCATGTTGAATTTTAGTCCTACTCCGGCAGTAAAGAGCTTACGGTTACCCTTCCTTTCGTGTTCGTGGAAGTAACCAGCCCTGACTGCAAATTGATCCACATACCAGTATTCAAGACCAAGTGCAATATTGATTTCCTGAAGTTCCTCCTCCATTCCACCGGGAGCATCCGAAAAGGATTTGAACATAGCCTTGGGTACTGACATATTGCTGTATTTGCTCTGATAATCATCTGGTGAATCGGTCTTTGCCGACACCAATGGCGTCGGAACAAGAAGTTTGTTAAAGTCCAGATTCACATTCAACTTGTTGTAAGAATCCAGTTCGGTATCCAACGAAAACCCTAGTCCTAGGTTGGTTGGGATATATTGCTTGTTTACCTTATCATAAGATATCTTGCTACCTATATTCGAGACATTAATACCGGCTGATATTTGAGATGGAGTACCCAACAATTCAGTTTCACCTCGATAATAGAAGGCGATATCGGCTGCAAAAGAGTTGCCCGGTTCCATATCCTCCTGCATTGCATTGAGATCCGAACGGATATACCTGAAGGCTACAGAACCTGATAACTTTTCTGTCAGCAGACGGCTATAGGCAAGGTCTATGGCAAATTCATTGGGCTTAACAGTAAAACCGTTCTGGTCGTATCCTGTGTTATAAGTAATTTCCCCAAGAGTAAAGTACCTGATGGAGGCAGCAACTACCTGCAGGTCATCAATTCTCTTATAGCCTGTAATGTAATACAGGTTGATATCATTGACTAGTTTACGAAGCCAGGGGGTATATGAAATTGCAACCTCAGAATCACTGGTAATAAAGGAGAATTTCGCCGGGTTCCAGTACAGGGAGTTGACATCAGGAGACGAGGCTACACCAGTATTACCCATAGCTCCGCCTCTTGAGTCGGGTACTATGCCAATAAACGGAACGGCTGTATTGATAATGTTGGTTTGTCCGCTCAGGTCTCCATAATCGTTTCCATCCTGCGCGTTTATGGCTGAAATACCAGTTATCATCAGCGCAGCTCCAATCGTAATATCCCTTAAAAACCTGTTCATAATAAGTAGTTGTTGTTAACCTTGTTCCTGCTCAATTTATGACGGATAACTAATGCGAACAAGGTGATTTTGTATTTTCTAAAAACAGATAAAATCCTGTTTTATTGTTGCCTGCCTTCTTAAATTTGATTTCCGTGAAAGTGCCTGCAAATATAAGTAATTAGGTATTACTATTTAATTAATAGTTTTTCAATTCTCTGAGTCTCCTTACCATTACCGGATTTAATACTGAAGCGGAGCAGATAGAGGCCGGGAGCCCTTATTCCCAGTTGATAAGGATCTATCGATACAGGACCTAGTGTGTTGCCATTTACAAGACCTTGAACCTTTGTACTTCCAGTCACCCTGCCATTGAAACTGATTGCCTCACATAGTATAGTAAGCGCTGCATTGGCTTCATCAGTATTAAATCTGATGTTTACTGTTGATCCGGTAGTAACCGGATTGGGGTACATTGTAAAATCCCTTAGTGTAAGTTCGTTACCACTGCCAACAACAAACTCAGTCTCAACCATTGATGAGTTATTGTAGTTGTCCCAGGCTTTAAGACTAAGAGTGTATCTGCCGGGTTCAAGTCTGGGAAGCTGATAGGTTATTGAGCCAGATCTGAAATCGTTCGGGCTCGCTACAAAATACTCATTGAGTATAATTGGATTATATGAATCTCCGTTGAGAAGAATGGTAATGTCGTGACCTATTCCACTAGCCGAAGTATTGATACCTGATTCATCGAATATGCTTGCATATATGATTGGGGCGCTGCCGGTCATATCCCCGGCTTTGAAGCCGGGGTGGTTAAGGTAGAGATCTATTTCAGGACCCTTGGTATCGATGGATGCATTTTCGTTAAAGCCTCCGATTATCACGTTTTTGAATGCACCGAAAGCTTCTCCATGATCTTCGGAGTAAGCATAATAACTAATTTTCCCGGGGGCGTAGTTATACCGTATGTCATAGGGAACCATAAAGCTGAGCTCAAATTCCCCGTTTACTACCGTGGCTTTGCCTTTGAAAAGTACGTTAGAATAGTTCTTGTAACGGAATGGTGTTGCTCCTCCATTGCCAAGAGTGGTTATCTCCCTTTGCTTATCATAGACAACTACGTCCATATGACCATTGTATGAATCAATTTTTTCCCCTCTTAGGTCTGTAATCTCACCTTTAATGTGTGTCAGTGTCAAAGCTCTCAAGGTGTCAGGATCCTCTGTTACAGCCTTATTGTTGATGGCCACTGTCTTAACCTGATTTTGCGGATAGATTAGTCTGAGAGCAGGATCTCCAAGCAGCATGAAATTGAGCTTGTTAACACTGTTGCCCGCGTTGTTCTTGGTATTCTTGATTATTGATCCCAGGGTAGGGGAGCTCCCATCTTCATCTCTTTCAAATACATGGTTGAAGAAAGAGTTGTTGACCTGGAAGTTTAGGCCTGAATAAACCAGTCGGGTTGTCGAAAGCAGGGCTATGGCACCGCCATTGGGATTTAGCAGTAGTAGTTCTCCTCCAGATTTTCCTGATGGGTCGTCAAAGCGGCTGAACTCACAGGTTGCAGTAACAAAGAGGGCAAGTCTTTTTATGTTTGACCAGTTCTCAATATCTGCCTTTGTGATTACCTGTTCGTGAGCCAGTCCGTTGACACTTCCGTGTCCCACGAAGTTGAACAGGAGAGTTCCATCTGCAACAGTACGTCCAGCCAGGTCATGAACCTCAGGTGAGCGTTCACCTGTAGTAGTACTAGTCTTTCTGTAATTATCGAGATAGATTTTACGTATGTCAAACTCCGGATTATTGGCTTCGATCTTTTGAGCCAGAAGGTCGGCATCCCTCATATGTACATTGTAGTCTCCATCATCAGCCAAAAAGGTCACAAGCTTTTTCCATGTTCCCGGGTCCTGCTCGAATATATACTTCTTGATTTTATTAAGAGCAATTTCAGCCTCCGCTCTGTTTTCTGCAGGAATCCGTCCTATACCAATATCCAGTCTGTCGTACCTGTCATCTGCTCCTTCATTTTCATCAAGAAAACCAAAGTAGTCATCTGTAACATAGCTTTCGGTATAGTGAATTGAATTTTCCGACTGATAGGTTACTACAAGTGATCTGGATGATCCTTCTGAACTTCGCGGATTGTATGTACCTTGTCCAAAGAGAAGAAGGTAGCGGGGCGCGTTTTCATTTCCCTTTCCTGATCTTTCATAGAGCATTCTCATAAAGGAGCGAATGGCTGTTGGGTCTGTATGTCCCCATGAGAATTCATTATACAGTTGTTCGGGGCTTATAACTTCCACAGTGAGATTATCAAGAGTCCTGTGGATATCTGCCAGTTCTTCTGCATATGATCTGAAGTTCTCTGGAGCTACTATAACATAATGAGCTTGTCGTATAGCATGGAGATTTTGATTCTTTACAGTACTTACAAAGTTTGGTACTGGCAACGATGCTCCAGGTCTGAATGCAACATATTCCCTCAAGGTATCTGCTATTGCAATGAAAGAAGAATATTCCTGGCTGTGACTAAGGGGTATATGAACAGGTGAGACTATATCACTAACGTCCCACACAACTGTCGAGGAGTTGGTTCCTGATATTCTATATTCGGCAACTTCATTAAGTACATCCGGCATGGGATTTCTAAACTGTAGTTCGTCACCATTCATTTGCAATCTGGCAGTTGCATTAATGGAGATAAAATCAAGCCATCCGTATGCGTTACGGGCTTCATCACTGAATCTGACTTTTATAGTAAGATTACTTCCTCCATTGTTAAAGCTCGCAATTCCTTCTCCTTCCCTTGCATAATAGCTGTCGTAACGTGATAAATCAGTTGCCGCTAATGTAATAGTAAGGGTAGGAGAGGCTGCATCATTAACAGTGAGATAAAAGCTGTTAAGGGATTGGGATCGTGAAACTGCTGATGCATATAAAAAGGCATCCTCTGATTCGTCTCTGTTGGGTATCTGAAAACTAAATGACCTTTCTAGTGTGCCTGATACGCTGAAATTCTCACCATAGAGTTTACTACCTGATTTAATCAGACTTATATTATCACTTTCGTGAAAATCCCTGTAAGTGTAGGTCTCAATCACTCTGTCAGGCTGCAGGTTTTGTGCTGGGGTTGTTGTTACTGACCTTGGAGTGGTTTTTATGTCGCTTATAAAATAATACGCGACACTTTCCCAGTTGTGCAACTTATGAATAAAGATTCCCTTTTCAGAATCCCATTGCCAGGTTGCCGGTCCATGGGCATAGAAATAAATAGCATCATTATAGTGCCACACGGCAAGTTCAGGTAGGTCATCTATACGGGACTCACTGTTAATACGTGGAAGCATCTTCCCGCCCTGGCCAAAGACGGCCACTCTGGTTGGATCCGCATACCCCCACGACCGCAAGGTTGTGTACGGGATACGGTGTATCCCGCTCTTATTCACAGAAACCTTTGTCCATAGACCGCTTGCCAGTACCGAATTGTCGCTGTATCCGGAATAATTCTGTGCACTGAGCGGAATTACGGCAATGAAAAATATCAGTGATATTAAATATATAAGTGTTGCAACAAAAAAATTCTTCATCAGGTGTGTTTTATCAGCCCATAAATATACGCTTTATGTCATCAAAATGTTAACCTCCTATGGGTTACCAATAGGTTAACACACAAAAGCAAAAAAAAGTGAGTGTTTTATGTACCAAAATACTAAGTCCTGCGTTAAAGTTGCAAGAAGGTCACAGAGCAGGAAAGAGGGGTCTGCATTTTTTTTGAAATTTTCAGGCAGGCAGGTATAACCTTTTTTGAATTTTTGTGTATAAGTCAGAGATTGACATTTGTTAGTCCGCCTAATTATTGGTTATCTTTACAGGGTTGTAACAGAAAAATAAGAATTCAACAAATAAGCTATGAGATTCAGATCCAGTTTATTATTTGTAAGTTTAGCAACCGCTTTGATGCTGGGATCATGCGGTGGTGGTAAAAAGACCAACGTTTCTTCGACCACCGGATGGAAGTATAATGATGCAAAGTTTGGTGGTTTTGAGTACCAGGCAGAGCACGAGCAGGAAACCGGCCCAGGTCTGGTCTTCATTGAAGGTGGTACCTTTATCATGGGACAGGTTGACGAAGATGTAATGAAGGAATGGAATAACATTCCACGTCGAGTCACAGTACCTTCGTTTTATATGGATGAAACAGAGGTATCCAATGCACACTACCGTGAGTATCTGCACTGGATAAACAGGGTGTTTGTTAGTTACCCTGAAGTATACCGCAACGCTCTTCCAGATACTTTGGTATGGCGTCGTCCTATGGCTTACAATGAGCCATATGTAGAAAACTACTTGCGTCACCCTGCATTTAGTGACTATCCTGTCGTAGGTGTAAACTGGATTCAGGCTAATAACTATTGCGCATGGCGTACCGATCGTGTTAACGAGCTTATTCTTGTTAGGGAAGGAATTATTGAACTAAACCTTGAAGGTCAGCAGGACGAAAACAACTTCAATACTGAGGCATACCTGCTTGGTCAATATGAAACTACTGATGGCCGCAGACCGCAAAAGGATCTGTTTACAGGAGATAATCGCAGGGTTAGACCTGATGACGGTATTCTTCTTCCCCGTTATCGCCTCCCAACCGAAGCAGAATGGGAATATGCTGCAATGGGTCTGATAGGTAATTCATATGAGGAAAGACTTACCAATCGCAGGATTTATCCATGGGATGGTCACATTGTTCGCAATCCAAGCAAGAAATATCGTGGTGAGATGATGGCCAACTTTATTCGTGGAGCAGGTGACTACATGGGTATGGCCGGTTCGCTGAATGATGGTGGTGATATTACAGTTCCTGTTAAATCATACTGGCCAAATGACTATGGTCTCTATTGTATGGCAGGAAATGTTAACGAATGGGTAGCTGATGTATATCGTCCATTGTCATTTGCAGATGTTGAAGAATTCAGCCCTTACAGAGGCAATGTATTCCAACAAAAGGTACTTGACAGCGAAGGTATGGTTGTTGAAAAGGATGAATACGGACGTATCCGCTACCGTGAAGAGACTGCAGAGGATATCCTTGACAGGAAGAATTATCGTGCAGGCGACAACCGCAACTACAAAGATGGTGACCCAATATCCAACATTGCAATTGGTGGTGACTGGACAAGCAATACTGAATCAAATACTACTACAATGTACGATGGTGGAGGAAACCTTGGTAGCATGATTTCTGATCGTGCACGTGTGTACAAAGGTGGTGGTTGGAGAGACAGAGCTTACTGGTTAAGCCCAGGTACACGCCGTTACCTTGACGAACGTGAATCTCGCGATGACCTTGGATTCCGCTGTGCTATGACACGTGTGGGTAGCCCAATGTCTTCAAAGAAGAAATAACACTTATAAAACATAAAGCAAAAAAAAGCCGGTTTTCGCCGGCTTTTTTGCATTTTTGCCAGTACCATAATACCAGCTAGATGGACCAGCTTTATCAATACTACCTGAGATACAGAAGGGTTATTACAGACAGTCGCAAGGTTGAACCCGGTGCTATATATTTCGCTCTGAAAGGAGCAAATTTTGACGGTAATGATTTTGTCTCAGCAGCTCTGACTGCAGGTTGTTCCTTGGCGGTAACAGACCGACCTGAGCTTAATGGTACTGATGGAACTTATTTTGTGGCGGATGTACTTGAAGCTTTGCAGAAACTGGCTTCAATGCATAGGGAGAGGACCGGGATAAAGGTAGTTGCAATTACCGGTAGTAATGGTAAGACTACAACAAAGGAACTGATTGCTGCGGTTCTGAGCACAGGTATGAAGGTGTGGTATACTCAGGGAAATCTGAATAATCATATTGGTGTACCGTTAACCATCCTGGCAATGCCGGAGGATACAGACTTGCTGGTTCTTGAGATGGGAGCCAATCACCCTGGTGAGATTAAGTTTCTGAGTGAACTGGCAAGACCCGATTATGGATTGATTACCAATATCGGGAAGGCTCACCTTGAAGGTTTTGGGTCTTTTGAGGGTGTTAAGAAAGCAAAGGCTGAGCTTTATGATTTCCTGGCAGCCAATGGAGGTAAGGCCTTTCTTAACAGGGATAATAAGGTTCTGGGCTCGGTTATAGGTTCCTGCCCTGTGGCTCTTGGCTATGGTAAGGATGCTGATGTTATTGCCGCAGATGCAGTGGCTGATCCTTTTCTGAGTTTTACATGGCAGAGAGATGGGGTAAGTTACAAGGTTAGAACCAAACTGACCGGTACCTATAATCTTGAGAATGCTTTGGCTGCTATTACTATAGGACTGTTTTTTGGTATCAGTCCTGAAGATATCAATAGGGCACTGGAAGCATATATGCCTGCCAATCATCGCTCTCAGATGGTTGAGACCAATCGCAACAGGGTCGTCCTTGATGCCTATAACGCCAATCCTTCAAGTATGAAGGTAGCCCTTGATAATTTTCTTGCAATGAAGGGTGAAGGAAAGCTGATTATTCTTGGCGGTATGAAGGAACTTGGAGCTGAGAGTAGAAGCGAACATCAGGTCCTTGTTGACAGACTGCGGAATGAATTTAGTGGTGAATGCTACCTTGTTGGTTCAGAGTTTGAGGCCTTGGGGCCCATCCCACACCAGTGGATTCATTTTAGTTCAACCGAGTCCCTACTCGAGCATCTTAAGAAAAACGCACCAGAAAACAAGCTTATTTTACTGAAGGGAAGCAGATCCAATTGTCTGGAACTGGCAATGCAGTACCTATAGTTGAATTATTCTGCAAGGAATAGGTCCTTTATAGAGCAATAATTTACCCGCCTTCCTGGGGTGTTTTAGTCTTGTATTTGGGCTTTGGTAAACCATGCAATTGGATTCGTTACTTTGGATCAGGCTTAAACCTTAGCATTTTGAACTCCTTTTTACCTTTCAGAAAGTAGTCAAGTACAACAGATCCCCTGTATTGTTCCGGATGTTGCCTGGCTTTCACAGATCTCATCAGCTGTTTGCGGATGGCTTTATATCTGCCGGCATCTTTTAGGAAATTTCTATGAGCTTTGGATATTGCTGCTGCATGTAGCCCTTCACCTTTAAAGAAGAAGTGGAGCAATGCTACAAAATCAAGTACAAAGCGGGCAGCGATAATCAACCATGCTTTGGTCCCATATTGATTTTTGAGTATAAGAAACAGGTTATTACGGAAATTCAGGTATGTTTTCCTGGGATTCCCATAGTTAAGGCTGCCTCCTCCCATATGATATACCTCTGAGGATGGTTCATAAAGGATTTCATAGCCTCTGTTTTTAATTCTCCAACACCAGTCAACCTCTTCCATATGAGCAATGAAATGGCTGTCAAATCCGCCACTGTCAAGGAATAATTTACGACGTACCAGGAGAGCTGCACCACTACCCCAGAATACCTTGCTGGGAGTATCGTACTGGCCTCTGTCTTCCTCTACATTGTCAAAGATTCTGCCCCTGCAAAATGTATAGCCCAGTTTGTCAATATATCCACCGGCAGCACCTGCATATTCAAAATACTGTCTGTTATTGTAATCCTTTATTTTGGGTGTAACCGCTGCTACTTCAGAATTCTCATCCATAACCCGGATAAGTGGTGGTAGCCAGTTTTCTGCAGGCTCCACATCAGAATTAAGTAGCAAACAATAGTCGCTTTCCAATAGGGCCAGAGCCCTGTTGTAACCGTCGGCAAAACCATAGTTTTGCCCTAATTCGATAATCTTGACATCTGGCATATTGGTTTTAACCCATTCCACTGAATCATCATCAGAACCATTATCTGCCAGGACAAGGGTAACGCCCTTAACAGCTGAGCGTTCCGCGACCCTGGGTAGCAGTATTTCAAGCAGCTTCCTGCCATTCCAGTTGAGTATCACCACATCCAGAGTCATAAGCCAGAAGGTTTGTATAGGTGAGAGTATTTCCACCTCTTGTGTGACCATAGCCAGAATTCCGGTGCGTCCATTATCTGCCCTTCCAGCAACCTTACATGCCATTCGGTTATTTCATACTCAGTTGAAGTTGCTACATCACCCGGGTAGGGGATGTAGGTCATCTGATACCTGCCCCGGCCTGTCTTGACAATGTGCCAGTATACAACCTTTGATTTGCTTAGCCTGGCCATTTTTTCAGGACCAAGTATTATTGCAGTATTCTGATTAAGGAAAGTCGTCCAGTAGTTTAGCTCGAACTTTGACGGACTCTGGTCGGATATTAGTCCAATAACAAACTGGCGGCTCTGTTGCCTCAGTTTTACTATCTCACGACTTACCGAATTCAGGGGCAGGTTGATAGAGCCAAACCGGCTGCGCATATTGAGCATCAGTTTGTCAAACTCCTTGTTTTTAAGTGGGCGGTATACCGACATTGAGACTGTATTCTTGTAATCCATGCTGACTACAGGTGTCCATTCCCAGTTGCAATAGTGGCCGAGAACTGCAATTACGTTGTTGCCCTCATTAAGCAGTTCTTCCATAAGTTCAGGATTGACCACTTTCACTCTGTTTTGAATCTGTCTGATATCAATTCCAATCAGGGAGATAGTTTCCACCAGAAGGTCGCAGAAATGGCGGTAAAAGCGTATCCTGATCCTGCGTATCTGTGCAGAGGTCTTATCGGGGAAGGAGTTACGCAGATTGCGGGTTACGACCTTTCGCCTGTAACCGACAATAAGCATTATCACAAACAGAAAGTCTGACAAGCGATATAGCACCCACAGAGGCAGGTGCCCGGCCAGCCATAGGAAGGGGTAGCCAATCTGAAAGCCTATTGATTTCTTTTCTTTCTTATCTGTCATTTAAGGAAGCTGCTAACAACTGAATACATTTCATCAAAAACCAAAGCGTTGGTGGCTATGATCTGCCTTCCATAAAGGTAATTGTTTCCTCCAGCAAAATCGGAAACCCTGCCACCGGCTTCCTGTACTATAAATGCACCTGCTGCTACATCCCAGGGTTTGAGGTCATATTCGTAGAAGGCATCCACCCTACCGCAGGCCACATACACAAGGTCTGCAGCTGCTGAACCCAGGCGCCTCATGCCGTGACTGTTTTTCATAAAGTAGTTGAGCGATTCGATAAACTCATTCATCTGTGAGAAGTTGGTATAGGGGAAACCGGTTGCAATCAGACTGTCGGCCACAGTTGCAGCTTCTGATACCCTAATCCTTTGTCCGTTTAGGTAGGCTCCACCATCTTTCCATGCATAAAAACACTCGTCAAGTCCGGCTTCATAAACCACTCCGACAACAATCTCATCATTTTCCTGCAATGCAATACTTATGGCATATGGGAATAGTCCGTGGATAAAGTTTGTCGTTCCGTCTATAGGGTCGATGATCCAGTTGTAGGTAACTCCCCTTTTATCCGAACTGTTTTCCTCAGCCACAAAACCTGATTGGGGGAGTAGCTCCGAAAGTTCCCTGATCAGTCTTTCTTCAGTCTGTTTATCAAACCTGGTAACGAAGTCATTCCTGCCTTTGGATTCTTTCTGAGGGGCCTCTTTGGCACGGGCGGTCTTCAGTGCCCTGCCGGCATTCTGAGCTAGTCCGGCAACCTTAAGGCAAATATCTTTGTAGTCTATCTCCATCTCTATGTGTGGTTTAAAACACAAAGATAATAAAAAGAGGGGTACCCGTTTAGAAGGGCACCCCGGTACTTCCTTATTTTATGTGTCCGGTTTAGAATTTTTACGGCACGCACCTAAGTATTGCCTTTGCAAGGTCTGACCTGGAGCGTGAAGATATCCGTTTTCCAGGTGCCTGTTACCCTACAGCAGGTTGGAAGCCAGTTCTGCCAGGTAGCTTCTTTCTCCCTTTACCAGGTTGACGTGGGCAAATACATCCTGTCCATTCATCTTATCAGTCAGGTATGCCAGACCGTTGGATTGCATATCCAGATATGGAGTGTCAATCTGATGAATATCGCCGGTAAACACTATCTTGGTGTTCTCACCTGCACGGGTGATGATGGTCTTGACCTCGTGCGGGGTGAGGTTCTGTGCTTCGTCAACAATAAAATACACATCTGAAAGACTTCGACCGCGGATAAATGCCAAAGGAGTAATGATAAGTTCCTCTCGTTTAAGTTTATCCTCTATAAGTTGGTATTCCTTACTTTGCTGGTTGAACTTGTTTTTGATAACCGCAAGGTTATCAAAAAGGGGCAGCATATAGGGCCCTACCTTTTCTTTAACATCGCCAGGCAAGAAGCCAAGATCACGGTTTGACAAGGGAACAATAGGTCTTGCAAGCAGTATTTGCTTGTACATATTGTGCTGCTTAAGAGCTGCTGCCAGTGCAAGGAGGGTCTTACCCGTACCGGCCTTTCCTGAAAGGGAAACCAGTTTGATATCCGGATTCAAAAGAGCATGCAGAGAGAATGTCTGCTCGGCATTGCGCGGTTCGATGCCAAAGGCATTTTCCTTCTCAATGCGCCGTATCACATTGTTGAAAGGATCGCTCCAGACAAGTACGCTTGTTGCTCCGTTCTTGAGTACAAAATACTGGTTGGAAGGGCATTGTTTCTTATCCATTGGAAAATCGTTCCTGGGGATGCTTCCATGGTCATAAATCCTTTTGATAATCGCAGGATCAAAGTTCTCGACATTCTCAACACCCTTGTGCAGGACTTCAATATCTTTGACCTTGTCGGTTTCATAGTCCTCGGCCTTGAGGCCGAGTGACTTGGCCTTCATTCTGAGGTTGATGTCCTTGGAGATTAGAACTACAGTACGGTCTTTGAATATTTCTGTAACGTGGATAGTAATAGCAAGTATCCTGTGATCGGGGGTGTCTTCTGCGAATGATTCTTCCATTACCTTGGGATAAGGTTTTCCGGTTGCTATGAAAAGCCGGCCCTTGTCCGGACCAAGGGGGACTCCATCTGTAAAGAGTTTCTCCCCTGCCAGCTTGTCCATTATGCGGACAAATTCCCGGGCCTGGTAGTTTATCTGGTCACTTCCCTTTTTGAATTTATCCAGTTCTTCGAGAACCACGATGGGGATAATGACATCATTGTCCTGAAAATTGTAGAGACAGTTGTGGTCGTGAAGCAGTACATTTGTGTCGAGAACAAAAATCTTGGCGACACCTTTCTTTTTGGCAGTCATAGAGTAAGATTTATTTTCCATTAAAGTTATTCAATAATCAGTCAAAATTCTCACTTTTGCCATCTTAATTCATTCTATTTTGGTGATTCCATGAATTATCAGGAAGCAATCGACTATTTGTTTTCACAACTTCCGATGTACCAGCGTAGCGGGGCATCGGCATATAAGGACAACCTTGACAATACACTTCGTATGGATGAGTATTTCGGTCATCCACATCGAAAGTTTCGTAGCATCCATATTGCAGGGACCAATGGCAAAGGATCCGTATCTCATATGCTTGCCTCCATTCTCCAGGAGGCAGGTTATCGCACAGGCCTGTATACATCGCCACACCTGATTGATTTCAGAGAGCGGATAAAGGTCAACGGAGAGATGATAAGGGAGGAGGATGTTGTAGACTTTGTTGAAAAGAGCAGGGATATAATTGAAACAGTCCAACCCTCATTTTTTGAGATGACGGTTGCCATGGCCTTTAATTATTTTGCGGTGCAGAACATTGATTTTGCTGTTGTGGAAGTTGGGCTTGGCGGCAGACTGGATTCAACAAATATTATTACACCCGAACTGAGTGTAATAACCAATATCGGGTTGGATCATGTCGCTATTCTGGGAGACACCTTGGCTAAGATAGCAGCAGAGAAAGCCGGTATTATTAAGCCCGGAGTACCTGCCGTAATTGGGAGGAGGCATGAGGAGTATGATGAGGTTTTCTTGACAAAGGCCGGGCAGAATGGTTCACCCATTTGCTGGGCAGTTGATTGTGTAAAAGTTGAAAGAACTGCATACAGCCATGCATTTCAGACAGTCGATATATATGTGGAAGACAAATTGACATACAAAGACCTGAGAGTTCCCTTACCAGGAATATATCAGCTGGAGAATATTGCAACTGTTGTAGCTGCAATAGAAAGCCTGAGAAAGACAGGTTCCGGAATTAGTGCTGAAGCTTTGTGCAGGGGTATTGAGCGTGTAATAACAAATACAGGACTACACGGTCGCTGGCAGGTATTGTCTGAAAAGCCACTGATTATTTGTGATACTGGGCATAATGAAGATGGAATAAGGAAGATCGCTGAGCAGCTCGCACAGATTCCTGCCGTTAAGAAGCACCTTGTTATCGGCATGGTTAGCGACAAGGATGTCAGTAAGGTGCTCCAGCTGCTACCTAAGGATGGGGTGTACTATTTCACCAGGGCATCAATTCCCAGAAGTCTTGATCCCGTGGAGTTGCGGGATATTGCAGGTAAGTATGGCTTGAAAGGGGATATCTATCCCGATGTGAAAAGTGCAGTAGAAGCTGCAAAAATAAAGTGTGGGGATAATGATTTGATTTTCATAGGAGGAAGCACTTTTGTTGTGGCAGAGGTCGTTTAAAGTATCGGAATTATTTGGTCGTTTTTTAAATCTCTTCTATATTTGCATCGCTTTTTGAGAAAAGAAGTCCGGGCGCTTAGCTCAGCTGGTTCAGAGCATCTGGTTTACACCCAGAGGGTCAGCGGTTCGAATCCGTTAGCGCCCACCGGTTTTTGATTAAGGAAATATTTAGGGCGCTTAGCTCAGCTGGTTCAGAGCATCTGGTTTACACCCAGAGGGTCAGCGGTTCGAATCCGTTAGCGCCCACCTCAATAGACTGCCATAAGCGGTCTATTTTTTTTGTCCTTAATAGTTATTAGAGAATTGTTTCTTTAATCAAAAATCTTTCTATTTTTGCGTATAAGACGTTTTAAATCAACCACAATATGGCTGAAGGAAATATTAGGAAGAAGAGTACTTTGGTACCCGAGCCGGCACTGAGACGTATGCCTTGTTACCTGGCTTATCTGAAGCTTGCGCGCAACAAAGGCAATCAGTACGTGTCATCCACCATGATAGCCCGTGATAACGGAGTGGATCCGACTCAGGTCACAAAGGATCTATCATATACGGGTATAAGCGGAAAGACCAGGGTAGGATATGAGGTCGAACCATTGATTGAGGCTTTGGAAGATTTCCTTGGCTTCAAGGAGATGGATCATGCTTTTTTATTTGGTGCTGGAAGCTTAGGTACTGCACTTTTGCACGACCATGGTTTGGATCAGTATGGACTTGATATTGTTGGTGCCTTTGATGTCAATCCCCTGGTGATAGGACACTCTATTGGAGGTGTTTCAATCGAGCATATCGATGAGTTTCTCAAGAAGAAAGATCATGGAATAAAGATTGGCATATTGACTACACCTGCGGCAAGTGCGCAGGAAGTAGCCAATATGATGGTATCTAACGGAATCAAGGCAATTTGGAATTTTACCCCGGTTCGTATTTCGGCACCCGAGAATGTTGTTGTGCAAAACACATCACTCTATGCTCACCTGGCAGTGATGTTCAACCGGTTATACGCTCTTGAGGCTGCAGAACAGGCTGGACTGGACTCTAAAAAGTCAGAGTAATAATTGTTTCCTTCTCCGGTTCCGAAAATGCATTGAGGCTTCCTCCGTGAAGCCTCATTATTTGTCTTGAGAGGCTAAGGCCGATGCCAGAGCCTAGAGGCTTTGTAGAAAAGAAAGGGATAAATATTTTATCTAAAACTTCAGGAAGAATTCCCGGTCCGTTATCTACTACCTGAATTGTAATCTTCCCTCTTCTATTGAGGAATGCGCGCAGTTGAATACGTGCATTGGTGCGATGCTCCAATGCGTGCATTGAATTCTTAATAAGGTTGATTAATACCTGTTCGATAAGCATTTCATCAGCCGATAATTCAAGTGTTGGAGGCTCGACAATCAGAGTGCATTCGATGTTGAGAGCTTCAAGTTCGGCCCGGTGTAGTTCGTATATGTTGTTAAGCAACCTTGAAACCTGGAATATTGTGAAGTTTGGTGTAGGTATTCGGGTCAGGTTACGGTAAGTGTTTACAAACTGGATCAAACCTTCAGTGCGTTTCTGGATAGTACTGAGAGCCGAACTTATTTCCTGAAGCTCTTCAGTTATTTCTACGTTTTGTTCATTGGCTCCAGCCCTTTCAATAATGTCGTTGATCAGACCATTGACTGTAGATGAAAGGGATGAGATAGGAGTGATGGAGTTCATAATCTCATGGGTCAAAACGCGGATAAGTTTCTGCCAGGACTCCATTTCCTTGTCGTCAAGCTCGTGCTGGATGTTCTTGATAGACACCAGCATTATGTTGCGGTTGTGGATCTTAAATTCAGTACCGTATATAGATAGTTGCAGCAGGTCATCCTTGTCCCTGACCTTTACCAGTGCATTTTCCCCATGCTTGATTGTAAGAAGCTTTTGAACCAGTTCATGACTATAGCTGCTTAATACCTGTATATTAGGAAGATTTCTTACCTGAAAAAGCCTCTTTGTGGCATTGTTGATAAGCTCTACAGATCCGTCACGTTGGTAAGCAATCAGAGCTATTCCGATGTGTTGGATAATGGTTTGCAGGTAATGATAACTCTCCTCCTTTTCTGCCCTTACTGACTGAAAGTCGCGAATCACCTCATTGAGGGTAGTTTTAAGCTTGTTGAGCGAAGAGTCGGTGCTTTCCACCTGAAAAGTACGTGTGAAGTCAGAATATCTGATAGATTGGAGGAAGCTGTTGAGAAGCTGATTTGTCTTGTCAACGTGTCTAATCAACAGCATAATCTGAACAACTGCAAAAAGTAAAACTGCTATAGTTGTGAAAGTCAGCTGTGTCTTATTGACCAGATAAACAAATACGAATATAGTTCCGGTAAGGAGCAATATCCTGATTATAAGTTCACTTCTAAATCTACTAAAGCCCATACTTTTCAAGTCTTCTGTAAAGGGAGGTTCTGGTCAGCCCCAGTTCTGAGGCTGCTTTGGAAACGTTACCCTTGTGTTGTTTCAGCACTTTTTCTATCACCTTCTTTTCAACATCATCAAGATTGTATGTGTCAAGTTCCAAGCCTTCACTCACTTTAGCATGGGAGCTCAGGTGGAAGTCATCTTCTGATAGACTTGGTCCTTCGCTCATTATGATAGTACGTTCAATTACGTGCTGGAACTCCCTTACATTACCGGGCCAAGGATATTGGGTAAGCTTGCGTATAACAGAAGGACTGGGTTTGTTGATTTGGCGGTTATACTTTTTAGAATAGATTCTTATGAAATGTTCAGCAAGGACTGGGATATCCTCAGGGCGGTCACGCAGTGCAGGCAGTTCTATTTCCACAGTATTTATCCTGTACAGTAAGTCCTGACGGAAGGTTCCTTCTGCAGCCATTTGCTTGATTCCCATATTTGTCGCACTGATAAGGCGAATGTTTATTGGAATTGGTTTGTTGGCACCAACGCGTGTTACCTCACGACGTTCAAGAACAGTAAGTAGTTTGGACTGTAGAGGTAAAGACAGGTTACCTATCTCATCGAGGAAAATAGTACCACCTGAAGCAAGTTCAAAGCGTCCCGGTCTGTCAGCCTTTGCATCAGTAAAGGCACCTTTGACATGTCCGAATAGCTCACTCTCAAACAGAGTCTCACTAATTGCTCCCAAATCCACACTTATAAAGGTCTCATCATTTCTTGTGGATGCTCTGTGAAGGGCACGGGCAACCAGTTCCTTACCGGTGCCGTTTTCCCCAAGAATCAGCACATTTGCATCTGTTGGGGCCACTTTCTGGATGGTCCTGAATACCTTTTGCATGCCTGGGCTTACTCCAATAAAGTCAGCAAAAGGCTGATCCATTATTGTATTTATTTCTTTCTGGCGCTCACGAAGGTGACTCAGTTCCTTTTTTGACTGCTTAAGGCGCATGGCAGACCAGATTGTAGCAAGCAGCTTTTCATTCTGCCATGGTTTTATAATGAAGTCGGTTGCACCTGCTTTTATGGCTTTGACGGATTTCTCAACGTCTCCATATGCAGTGATGAAAAGCACTACTGCTCCCGGGTCAATCTCGAGTATTCTTTCCAGCCAGTGAAATCCTTCCTTTCCGCTAATCGCATCCTTGTTGAAGTTCATATCAAGAAGTATCACATCAAAGTCCTCTTCGGATAGGTGCTGTGGGATACGCTCCGGATCTGTCTCGGTCTGTATTAGCTCAACGTGAGGCTTCAGCAGCATCTTAAGAGCAAATAATATGTCGGCATTATCATCGACTGCCAGGATTTTTCCAACTTTTTCCGCCATAATAGCTATCTCCTGTTTTTATATATTCCAAATCTACTAAAAAATGTGCAAGTTTACATTTTTATAGTACGGTTTCGTACATTATAATTTCCTGATGGCATGGTTTGTGACTTTGATTATCACATAAATCGAACCGTTATTTTATTCCGTAATAAGAAAGTGGATGCTAATTGTGTAAGGTGTTGGATATGTGTCTGATGGCCGTGTTGGTGAAGGTTTAGATTTTTGATGTGGGTTACACAATAAGGTCAGTAGGTGTGCGAAAATGAACGGATGGTGTACGGTTATGAACTGTTAGCATTATGATTCATACAAGGAATTTAGTTAAAAGTTACCGCAATAAGTTGGTAGAGACCCCGGCCTTAATCAATGTAAACATTGATATAGGGGATGGTGAATTTGTTGCTATTGCAGGCCCCTCCGGCAGTGGGAAATCTGCATTGTTTAATATTATGGGATTGATGGACCGACCAGATTCAGGAGAGGTGTATTTTAATGACATCGAACTTGGTTCGCTTAGTGAAAAGGATCGTCTGAATCTGAGAAGGGGAAAGATTGGTTATGTGTTCAGGGAATTCAATCTTATCGATGAGATGACAGTCAGAGAGAATATTGAGTTGCCACTGCTATATCTCAACCTGTCCAGAAAACAGAGATCATTAATGGTCGAAGAGGCCTTGCTTCAGTTCAAGCTTGGCCATATCCGCAATTACTATCCTCAACAGCTGACCGGTTTGGAGCAGCAAACCACTTCCCTTGCAAGAGCTTCAGTGTTTAAGCCTTTATTGGTTTTGGCTGATGAACCTACGGGAGATCTGAATTCCACTGACGGAAGTGTTATTATGGATCTGTTTTCTGAGATATGCGAGAGGGGAATTACAGTCGTAATCTTTACAAACTCCGTCCAGGATGCCCAGAAAGCCCAGCGAATAATACAATTGCACGACGGTCACGTTGTAACCGAAAGTGCACAGATGATTTCCAACCGACCGGTTTAATGCTCTGATATGCGCATATACAACTTTATACGTGCCTTTGTAAAGAATGCACTAATCAACAGGACCTACTCAATTCTGACTCTTAGTGCTCTATCACTTGGAATTGCTATAAGTCTCCTGGTATTGATGTATGTGTATTTTGAGATAAGTTTTGACAGGCAATGGTCTGGCTCTGAAAGAATTTACCGCGCCTACTCCTATGGTGAATTTGGTGATGACAAAGTCAATAGTGCCATCACTCCGTTTGTATTTAATACAATCCTTGATGGAAGGGAAGGTTTAGAAAGTTACACCAGGATACTCCCTGGTTCCAGAAGGCTTATTATAGGTGATGGTATCAGGTCTATGGAATCAGGTTTTTGTTATGCTGATTCCAGCTTCTTCAAAGTCTTTGATCTGAAGTTTGTTGCTGGCGATATGGATGCCTTTTCAGCCCCTGATGCAGTAGTAATAACTGAGTCTTGTGCGGAGAGATTGTTTGGCGATCGTGATCCAATTGGTGAGAGGCTAAAGAATGATATTGGTGTTGAGTTTGTTGTAGCAGGAATAGTTGAGGATCTTGCTGAGACAACTCATCTGAGATTCGATTTTATAGGTAATCTTTCAAATCTTGTAAGCTTCCTTCGTGGTCGCAGGGATTTGCCTCAATCTGCAATTCTGGATAACTGGCTTCATTTAAATTCTTACACTTATGTGAAATTATCACCTGACTATGGTGAAGAGCTATTAGGAGATATTATTGCGGATGCTCAGGCTAAGTTAGACTCTAGTATAGCTGCGTCGGGTATAGCAGATAGGGAAGCCTTGGGGAGGGTGAGCCTGCATGTTGGATTTCAACCAGTTCATGCGATTCACCTGTTTTCAGAATTGGAGGATGAAATAAAGCCCAGGGTTAATCCTATATACATAAAGAGCTTTGCCGCTATCCTACTCTTTGTCCTTTTGATGACGGCTGTCAATTTTATCAACCTTACGATGGCAAGAGCCTCGAATCGTTATAAGGAGGTGGCTGTAAGGAAGTATTTCGGAGCAGGCAAGAGGTACATTGTCAATCAGTTTATGACAGAGGCTTTGATTTATTCCTTCATTGCGCTGTTTGTTGCCCTGGTACTTGTTGAGCAGTTGCTTCCACTCTTCAATTCGATATTTGGAGTAAAAATGAGTTCTGCCGGTTTCATCAGACAGAGTGACACAATATGGATTCTTGTGCTAACCATGATACTTGGTATTTCAGCCGGGGTATATCCTGCAGTGTTTTTCAGCGGACTAAAGCCCGAAGTTGCAATACATGGTTCAATGAAGATGAAGCGTTGGGGAGTGGTACTTCGTGGATTATTGGTTTCCCTTCAGGTTTCCCTTACTTTGTGCCTGATGGTGTTGAGCTTTGGAATGCAGAAGCAGGTGGATTTTCTAAGGTCATCATATCATGGTTTTGAAGACCAGAATGCAGTGATTCTGGAAGCAGTAAGTACTGATTCCAGCAAGTTGATTCAGGTTGCTGACAGCCTCAGAATGCTTGATAAGATTGCTGCAGTAGGTGCAGTCAGAAACCTACCCGGGGCTGATCCCGGGTTGATTTCCTTCAGGGTAGCAGGAGACAGCAGCAGGGTTCTATTACTTTCAGATAATTACATAGGACTATCATACTTTGAAGCGTTGGGTACAACTCTGCTTTCCGGTCGTTATCCTGACGAGAGGGCTTCAAATGAGGTAGTAATTAATGAGGCGGCTGCCCGTTTTCTGGGTTACATGAAGGGCGACAGTCTTAGGCTGGAATTGCTTGGAGGCATGGATTCAGGAGAAGCTCCGACCTATGATGTGGTTGGAGTAGTACATGACATCTCTCACATTGGATTAAAGTCTGTCGACAGGCCAATGATCTTTATCAGGGATGAGGGTATGACTGAAGCTAATCAGCTTGTGCTCAGATTTAATGAGCCTTATGGGCAGAAGGCCATAGACTCTGTTACCGAATTGTGGGAAAGGGTAGTTGCAGATGTCCCTGTCAATATTGTTACACTTAAAAGCATCAAAGAGGATTTCTACAGGGACGATGTGAGGTTTGCCCAGATGGTGACGATGTTTGCGATAATCGCTCTGCTACTTACAGTTTTCAGTCTGATAAGTATGGCCTCTTTTGAGGTACAGTTTTTTAGGAAAAATTTATTTATCAGGAAGGTGATGGCTGCTCCTTTCAATTTGCTGCTTGTATATGGATTGCGCAGTTTTGCACTATATCTTAGCATAGGAATTGTGCTAGCAATTCCTGTGTCTGATTTTCTATTGCATCTATGGCTTGACTCTTATTTGAAATCAATTCAGGTAAGTTTCTGGAACATTGCCTTACCGGCGATGTTCATGCTTGCATTATCTGCATTGGCCGGTTATGTAACAGGAAACAGGGAGCTTAAACGGGAATTATATTCTTAGAACTTGAAAATTAGTTAGAGAAAAAATCATATATTTGCGCGATTCTTAAAAGTCGTGAAAAAGTTCTTGATAAGATAAATTAATAATCAGATGCAAAACAAAGGAGCGATCAGGCTATTTGCCATTTTGCTGGCATTAGTGTGTTTATACCAGTTAACATTTACTTATTTCACTCGCAAGGTTGAAAGTGATGCGACCAAGCATGCGCTTGCAGTTGCAGGTCCGGCAGCTACGCCTGAGGATATTCTCAGATATGAACATCAATATCTGGATTCAATTCTTCATGAGCCGGTTTACAACTTCTTTGGGTTGAGGAAATATTCATACCTTGATTGTAAGGAGCGTGAGATCAACTTTGGTCTTGACCTTAAGGGTGGTATGAACCTAACACTTGAGGTTAAGGTAGCTGACGTGCTTCGTGCGCTATCCAACTACAGTCAGGATGAGAACTTTATAAAGGCTCTTGCCTTGGCAGAAGAAAAAGAGAAGAATTCTACAAAGGATTTTGTTACTCTCTTTGGAGAAGCATTTACCGAAGTTGCTCCAAATGGAAGTCTTGCTGCAATCTTTAATTCAGCTGAACTTAGGGATAAAGGTTTGACTTATAGCTCAAACAATGATGAAGTACTGAAAGTAATTCGTTCTGAAGCTAATAGTGCAATTGATAATGCCTTCAATATCATCCGTACACGTATTGACCGTTTCGGTGTAGTTCAGCCTAATATCCAAAGACTTCAAAAAGATGGTCAGGTGTTGGTAGAACTTCCGGGGGTTACTGAGCCAGAACGTGTACGTAACCTTCTGAAAGGTTCTGCAAGTCTTGAGTTCTGGGAAACATATGATAATCAGGAAATATTTGAGTATCTGATTCAAGCTGATAATGTAATTGCCCGTATCGAATACAACAAGGCTGTACAAACAGGTACCATTAAAGATACAACTGTTGCTGAAGAAGAGGCAGTTGCAGATCAGACAGTTGAAGAAGAGTTAGCTTTGCTTAGTGAACTGGAAAGTGACAGCACTGATATTGCTGCTGAAGAGGGAGTTACATCTTTGTTCTCACTTCTGAGACCCACTGGCATGGCTACTGGTCCGGTTGTTGGTATTGCATCTGGTCGCAATAGGGATAAGATTGATGAATGGCTTGCCAGTGATCAGGTTAAGTCTGTACTTCCACGAGACCTTAAGCTGATGTGGGGAGTAAAAGCTATTCCGGCAAACGAACTGGCCCAATATTATGGTGTGGAAAATACCCGAGAAAGTTACTATCACCTTATAGCTATCAGAGCCACTGGTCATGACGGTCGTCCTCCACTCGAAGGAGATGCTATTACCACTGCAAAGGAAAGGGTAAGCCAGAGAGGTAGCTACGAAATTGAAATGTCGATGAATGCTGAAGGTGCCAAGACATGGGCAAGGCTTACCAAGGCAAATATCGGCAAGTCAATTGCAATCGTTCTTGATGGTTTTGTATACAGCTACCCGACAGTGCAGACTGAGATTCGTGGTGGTCAAAGTTCTATAACAGGTAACTTTACTCCTGAAGAAGCAAAGGACCTTGCGACAATCCTTAACTCAGGTAAGATGCCTGCACCTGCAAGGATTATCGAGGACAATGTGGTTGGTCCCTCTCTTGGTAAGGAAGCCGTTCAATCAGGCTTGGTTTCATTTATCTGGGCTTTTGTAGGTGTACTGCTTTATATGATATTTTACTACGGTTTCAAGGCCGGAGCTATCGTTGACGTAGCCCTAATGGGTAACGTATTCCTGCTGATGGGGGTACTTGCCTCGTTCAATGCAGTGCTTACCATGCCGGGTATCGCTGGTATCGTGCTGACCCTGGGTATGGCTGTCGACGCGAATGTATTGATTTATGAACGGATACGGGAGGAACTAAGGAGTGGTAAGGCTCTGAAAGCCTCAATTCATGATGGTTATAAGAATGCTTTCTCAGCGATCTTCGACTCCAACCTTACAACCTTTCTTACTGGTTTGATACTGTTTATTTTCGGTACAGGACCTATCAAAGGTTTTGCTACAACTTTGATGATTGGTATTGCAACATCATTCTTTTCTGCTGTATATATCACCCGTTTAATCTATGAATGGTTGATGAAGAAGGAAAGCTTTAATGTTGAATTTGCTACCGGACTGACAAGGAACCTATTTACTAAGGTTAATATCAACTTCATGCAAAACAGGAAGATCTATTTCGCATTGTCAGCTATTGTTCTTCTTGTGTGTGTTGGTTCACTTGCAACACGTGGATTAAAGCAAGGTATAGACTTTACTGGAGGTCGTACTTATGTTGTCCGTTTTGAACAGGAAGTTGATGCTTCTAAGATTTATGAGAGCATGGCAGATGCATTTGCTGGTGCCAATGTAGAAGTAAAGACATACGGAAGTGCTAATCAGATAAGGATTGCAACCAACTACATGGTTCTTGATACTGAGGAGAGTGGAGACAAAGCTGTTGAGGAAGCTTTGTATGCGGGTATTAAACCCTTCCTGCCTGAGGGTACAGCAAGTGATGAGTTCTCTGACAAGTATCTGATGAGCTCACAAAAGATTGGTCCCACTGTTGCTACTGATATGCGTTCTAAGGCTGGTTGGGCTGTGGCTCTGTCTATGCTTGGAATGTTCCTCTATATAATGTTCCGTTTCCGCAACTGGGAGTTGAGTCTTGGTGCTGTCGTAGGTTTGATTCACGATACATTGTTAATATTTGGTGTGTTCTCATTGTTTTACTCAGTGATGCCATTTGCAATGGAGATGGATCAATCATTTATAGCAGCAATCCTTACAGTAATCGGTTACTCTATCAACGATAACGTTGTAGTTTATGACCGTATCCGTGAATACCGTGAGCTATATCCAAAGAGGAAGATATCCGAGGTGTTTAATACAGCTATGAACTCGACCATCGGACGTACAGTCAACACTTCACTGTCCACAATGGTTGTGCTTATTGTAATCTTCATCTTTGGTAGTGAAACAATTCGCGGATTCGTATTTGCAATGACCATCGGTGTTGTAGTCGGTGTTTATTCAACTCTTTGTATCGCATCACCAATATCATACCTGCTACTTCGCAGAAAAGCCGGTGGTGATGTTGAAATAAGCAAGGTATCTACCAAGCTGGTAGGTTAATAATATTTCTACAGATAAGAGACCGAGGGCATTTCCTGCTGGAAATGCCCTCGGATTGTTTTCAGGCTAAATATATTATCTTTGTATAAAATCATAAGATATGCCAGTATTTCTCTTTGGACTGTCGATGGGTGAGCTTTTTATAGTGATTCTTGTGGCCCTTCTGTTGTTTGGCCCCAAGAGGATTCCTGAGCTCGCAAGGGGACTAGGAAAAGGTATACGGGAGTTTCGCAAGGCAGCTGAAGATATTAAGAATGAAATTGAAGGAGCTGCCGGAAATGATGATAACCCCGGAAAATCATAGAGGTTGCAGCTATTTAATTGTGGTGGGAGTTAGTCCCTGTATTAAAGGGTTGCCACAAACACTGAGAGAATTGGTTGTAAGGATCCGGACAGAAAACTACATAATACAGGATTGATGGTAGAAGGAGTCAAGATAAATAAATCCTTTGGGGATTTGAGGGTGCTTAAGGATATAGATGTTACTATCGGCGAGGGAGAGATAGTCAGCATCCTTGGTGCATCAGGAGCTGGCAAGACTACGCTTTTGCAGATACTTGGTTCCCTGGACAGACCTGATAGCGGAGAAATCCTGATTAAAGGCAATCCGATTCACAAAATGTCGGAGAGTGCCCTGGCTCGTTTCAGAAATAAGAACATTGGATTTGTTTTTCAGTTCCATCAGTTGCTCCCTGAATTTACTGCTTTGGAAAACTGCATGCTTCCAGCGCTTATAGGTGGTGTCAACAAGGTAGATGCCATAAAGAAGGCTAAAGAATTGCTTGGTTTTCTGAGCCTGAGTGACAGACTTGAGCATAAGCCTTCCGAATTGAGTGGGGGAGAAAAGCAAAGGGTAGCTGTCGCACGTGCTCTGATTAATAATCCACTTGTGATATTTGCTGATGAGCCATCTGGCAATCTTGATTCAAAGAATCAGGAAGAACTTATGTCTTTGTTTATTTCATTGAGAGACAGATTTCACCAGACTTTTGTAATAGTCACCCACGATCAGCATCTTGCATCCAGGTCTGACAGGACCATTATGATGCGAGATGGGAGTATAATTTCGTAAATATTTATTGCCTTGATCAGCGATAGAGTAAGGGACTTCCTTGAAAGGAAGGCTGAGCAGTATAATGGCAGGTGGTTTATTGAAAAAGACCCCATTTCAATTCCCCATCTTTTCACAAAAAAGGAAGATATAGAAATCAGTGGTTTTCTTGTTTCAACGATTGCCTGGGGCAGGAGGTCGATGATTCTTCAGAAGGCCAGGATACTTATGGAATGGATGCATATGTCTCCACATGATTTTGTGTTGAATGCGGATGATAGGGAGTTTAGCCGTTTGTCAGGCTTTGTGTACAGAACATTCAATGGGGCAGACTGTCAGTATTTCGTCAGTGCATTACGAGAGATTTACCTCAACAATGGAGGCTTGGAGAAGGTAATTACAGATGGTTACCGGGATGGTGGATCGGTTTATGCTGCGCTTGACAGATTCAGGCAGATATTTATGCAATACGAGCCGCTTGAGAGGACAGGAAAGCATTTTGCAAATGTGACAAAGGGATCATCCGCAAAAAGGCTTAATATGTACCTGAGGTGGATGGTGAGGAATGACGGCATTGTTGATTTTGGGTTATGGAAGGGAATTAGGACTGCTGACCTTATGATACCTCTGGATGTACATGTAGGCAGGATTGGTCGTCAGCTCGGATTATTAGAAAGAAAACAGGACGACTGGAAGGCTGTTGAGGAACTTACGCAGCAACTCAGGTTGCTGCGTCCCGATGACCCTGTATATTATGATTATGCGCTATTTGGTACCGGGGTCTTTGAAAGTGAGGCAGATCTGGAGCTTTAGGGTAAGATAAGCAAAAAGGGTATCCTGAGACTGGGACACCCTTGTATGCCTATAGAAATATTGGGGTGAGACCTAGTCTATTACCTTGTTAAGGACGATGTGAGCCAGGACTCCCGAAATAACTGCGATAATTGATGCAAGTAATAGGGTGTTTTCAGTTTGCTTTTGGAAGGTATAAATAGTCAGCAGAACTACACCAATCAATACTACAAAAACCCCCAGGTATTTGGCAAATTCTTTCATGATGAATTGTATTTTTAGTTTGGCGCTAAATTACAAAGCCGATATTATTTTTCAAATTATTTACTGATAAATTCTGCCATTAATGTAAGGGAAATCAGAGGGATCGTGCAATACATGGCGCAGCGCTGGGTTTATGAAAGGCGAAACTCGGGAAATTCTTGTTATATTTAGAGCTCATCTAAATTATCTTTGAAACCAAACGAACGAAATTATATGGCATCAAGAAGCGATATAGTTGAAACCCCTCTTATGAAGCAGTATCTGGGAATAAAGAAGAAATATCCAGATGCTATACTGCTTTTCAGGGTTGGAGACTTCTATGAGACTTTTGCTGAAGATGCTATTAAGGTATCAGGAATCCTTGGAATAACATTAACCAGGCGTGCTAATGGAGCTGCCAGTTCGGTAGAACTGGCCGGATTCCCCCACCATGCACTTGATACCTATCTTCCCAAGCTGGTACGGGCAGGAGAGAGAGTTGCTGTTTGCGATCAGCTTGAGGATCCCAAGTTGACCAAGACCATAGTAAAGCGTGGAGTTACCGAACTGGTGACCCCTGGCATTTCAATTAATGATAATATACTTGACCGGGCTGAAAACAACTTCCTGGCTGCAGTGCATTTAGACACAAAAGCCTGCGGTCTTGCCCTGCTTGATATTTCTACCGGAGAGTTTTTGACTGCTGAAGGAGCATTCGATTATATCGATAAGCTGCTTGCTGGATTCAAACCCAAAGAGGTGCTGTTTGAAAAGGGTAAGAAGCGTGACTTCCAGGAAAAGTTTGGTACCCGTTATTATAGTTACCCTCTGGATGACTGGGCCTTTGCTTTTGATTCGTCTAGGGATAAGCTGTTGAAGCACTTCGAGACAAGTTCGCTCAAAGGATTTGGTGTCGAAGATATGAAACTGGGAATAACGGCTTCGGGAGCCATTCTGCAGTACCTCGAACTGACTCAGCACCATCAGATATCGCACATCAACAGACTATCCAGGATTGAGGAAGACAAGTACGTTTGGCTTGATAAGTTTACTGTCCGTAATCTTGAACTGTTCCGCTCAGTTAGCGAGGGAGGTTACTCACTAATCGATGTAATTGACCGCACCATAACCCCGATGGGTAGCAGGATGCTGAAGCGCTGGGTGGCATTGCCGCTCAAAGATGTGCAGGCAGTAACTGACAGGCATGCGGTAGTGGAGCATTTCTTCAGGTCTCCTGAACTTAAGGATGAACTTCGCAGGCTTCTGTATCCGGTAGGAGATCTGGAACGCCTAGTGTCAAAGATTGCAACAGGCAGGATATCCCCGCGTGAGATGATGCAGTTGCGTCATGCTCTGTATAATATTGGGCCTATCAGGGAACTGACAATGTCTGCAGATAATGAAGTGCTGAGACGAATGGGTGAGCAACTTGACGAATGCCGCAGCATTCGTGAGAAGATTGAAAGGGAGATAGAGCCGGATCCCCCGGTGATGCTTTCCAAAGGAGGGGTCGTTCGTCCGGGAGTATCAGCAGAGCTAGACGAGTTGCGCGACATCCTTTTTTCAGGCAAAGATTATTTGGAGAACCTTCAGAAGAGGGAGAGCGAACGCACATCCATCCCTTCGCTAAAGGTTGGTTTCAACAATGTATTTGGGTATTTTATAGAGGTAAGGAATACACACAAGGACAAGGTTCCATCTGACTGGATAAGGAAGCAGACTCTTGTAAATGCCGAGCGTTATATAACTGAAGAACTAAAAGTTTACGAGAGTAAGATTCTTGGTGCAGAGGAAAAAATACTATCAATAGAAGGGGAACTCTACAACCAGTTGCTACTTGAGGTTTCACAGTATATACCGGTTATTCAACGTAACTCAATGCTTCTGGCTCAGCTAGACTGTCTGCTTGGTTATGCTGTCCTTGCAGAAGAGAATCGTTACGTAAGACCTGTTGTTGATGACAGTGATGTGCTAGATATAAAGGCCGGCCGCCATCCGGTGATAGAGACAAGGATGCCAGTTGGAGAGTCATACATCCCCAATGATCTGTATTTAAATAATGACAAGCAACAGATTATAATTATAACCGGTCCCAATATGGCAGGTAAGAGTGCCCTGCTGCGGCAGACAGCACTTATAGTGCTGTTGGCACAGATTGGCAGTTTTGTCCCTGCCGACAGTGCCAGAATTGGGATAGTAGATAAGATATTCACAAGGGTAGGAGCTTCAGATAATATATCTCAGGGTGAGTCAACTTTTATGGTTGAGATGAATGAAGCTGCAAGTATTTTGAACAACCTGTCAGACCGCAGTCTGGTGCTGTTTGATGAACTTGGACGAGGAACCAGCACCTACGACGGTATTTCAATTGCATGGAGCATAGTGGAGTATATTCATGAAAATCCAAATGCAAGGGCAAAGACTTTGTTTGCCACCCACTATCATGAGCTTAATGAGATGGCCAAGAGTTTCAAGCGTTGCAAGAATTTCAATGTCTCAGTAAGAGAAGTTGACAATAAGGTGATCTTTATGCGCAAGCTTGTTGAAGGAGGCAGTAATCACAGTTTTGGTATTCATGTGGCTCGTATGGCTGGTATGCCCAAAAGCGTAGTCAAGCGCGCAGATGAGATTCTGTTGGAACTTGAGGGCTCCAACAGGAAGGGCAGACTTTCAAAACCTGTAGGCGAAATTGCTCAGCATAGGGAAGGTTATCAGCTTAGTTTTTTCCAGTTGGATGATCCTGTCTTGAGGCAAATCAGGGATGCTATAGCAGGATTGGATATAAACAATCTGACTCCAATGGAAGCCTTAAACAGATTACATGAAATAAAGAAGATTGCGGGACTCTAGCTATTGCTCTCTGTCTGAATTTTTTGTGTGGATCTACATCTGCAGGGCCTATTTTTTAAGGGTTGGAATGAAAATTTTTTTGAGTTCAGTATTTGGAGATTTAAAAAAACGATATATATTTGCACCCGTATTCGAAACAGCAATGCAGCCAGCAGGGCTGAAACGAGAATAAAGTTTTGAAATGCGGAAATAGCTCAGTTGGTAGAGCACAACCTTGCCAAGGTTGGGGTCGCGAGTTCGAGTCTCGTTTTCCGCTCCAGTAAACGAGATCCTCAGAAAGAGAATCTCGTTTTTTGATATATAAGAAATGGTCTGCCCGGGTGGTGGAATAGGTAGACACGCAGGACTTAAAATCCTGTGGCCATTGCGGCCGTATCGGTTCGATTCCGATCCCGGGTACCTTTTAGAAGCCCTCTGATTGTCAGAGGGCTTCTTTGTTTTTGGGCTAAATAAACGTACCTTAGTTTTTATATCGGGTTACTGGTTTTATTAGGTCCGGTAGTATGATTTGACCATATCTAGCTCAAGCCATTTATGAAAAAGCAAGAAAATAAAAGGAGAAACAGGGTAGAAGCGTTTGATAAGCAATTTTTCCTGGTATTGATACCTTTGATTCTTCTAATGATTCTGTTTTTATTTTTTCCCTATTGGTTTACAACACGATCATGGTTTGGTGTTGACTTTTCAAAAACCGGTCAAATCGGAGATACTATTGGGGGCATTCTTGGGCCTTTTATTGCTATTGCTGCTGCCATATTAACCTTCCTGGCATTCTGGGTGCAGTTTAAAGCCAATGAGCAGCAGAAAAAGGATCTGCAGATCGAGAGGTTTGAGAACAAGTTTTATAACCTGATGGAGATCCACAGGAACAATGTCCATGAGGTTATAATTGGTGAAACCACAAAGGGAAGAAGAGCATTTATATCAATGTTATAAGAGCTGAAATTTACATACCTGATTATTACGGAATATTACAATGAGGACTATATAAAGAGACATCCAGATCATTTGATATCTGACGAGGGAATCTACAATATTTCATACCTGGTATTTTACTTCGGGGTTGGAGCAAACTCTTCCAAGGTTGTGATTGACTTAATAGGTAAGGAACATCTTGTGTTTTTCAGAGAAGTTGAAGAGTTTGTTAAGCTCAATAAAGAACAATGGAAGGAGAAGCGAGTCGCAGGCCATACAATAAGTGCCAATTTTGGTGACAGCCCATATGAACTTGATATTAACTATATGCCTTGTAATGGCCATATGTCCATTTTGAGCCATTATATGAGGAATCTATACCATACGGTTAAGTATATTGATGAGCAGGATGAAGATCTTATTCCATATGAGCAAAAACTTCAATATGCCAGCACCTTGAGATCTCAGCTTTCCATCCATGAGCAGCTTCTGGTTTATTACAATGCAATTTCTGTATTGGGTAAGACCTGGATTGATGATGGATTACTTGCGAAATATTGCATAATTAAGAACCTGCCAATCCCCTTGGCTGACTTTTACAGAAGTCCCCTGGCATTGTTTCCTGAGAAAAACTCCTTTGATAAGACAATGTTTGAATGGACCGAACTTCATACCCGTGTAGAACTATTACACTAATGCCACCGACATGCAGTTTTGTAGAAATAAAGCTTAATGACAGAATATATTTAGCGATCTGCTTTGTGCCCTGGATAACTGTAAATAAATTTTTCAGATCCCTTCCATCACTAAGTTGAAATTCATAATTTTAGTCTGGTAAACGGTTGATTGCAAGCTATGAGCAGATTCATTATAACCCTGGCAGTACTTGTCTTTGCCTTTGTGTCTTTGACTGAGGCCGATTGTCAAAATATGAGCAAAAAAGCTTTGCTTGTTTTGGATGTACAGGAAAATCTTGTTGATCTTGAGTCAAAGCTGCATATCGATTGCTCCAATCTTGATGTTTTTTCATGAACCTGAACAGTTCAATAGAATTGTTTAATGAAAGGGAGGATCTTGTAATTTATATAATAAATGAGTGGTCAAATCCAGTTGTAAATTTGTTTACCGGGAATGCATGTAAAAAGGCTAAGACAATTGAATACTTTGAAGGTATTGGTATAAAGGTTGTTAATTCCGCTAAGCTTTAAACTCTCCCGTTGTAGTGAACAATAAACTTATAATAATGGAAAACACAATGCGAGTTGTTTGAGTTCCAGCTTTCACACTAAGAAAAAGGGCAGTTAGTAAATATTTTCTGTTATGGAAACGAAGATCATGAATGCCATTAATAATCCTGAAATGCTTGAGGGCTTATATCGGTCTGATAAAAAGGCTTTTGTCAGGGCGTTTAGAAATATATATCCTGAGATATCAGGTAATGCTACTGCCGGCTTCTGGAAGGCCAGACTTGATTATGAGGAGCGTGGGGCTGTTAAGATTGGATTTACAGGTCGCAATTTCCTTTTTCTGATCCTTGTTTGTGCTGTTTGCGGTATTCTTATCAAGCTGCCTGACATAATACCTATTGACACTTCCTTCCATTTTTATCAGAAAAATGCAGCAATAATTGTATTGTTTGGGCTGGTAGCCTATACCATGCTAAGCAGGGGAAGCGTCAATATAAGGCATTGGTTGATTACAAAGGTCACCTTTATTATTTCTTTATTGTATATCAATTTGCTACCTTCTGATAATGCAAGCGATACAATAACTCTGGCATATCTGCATCTGCCTTTACTATTATGGTACATCTGGGGTTTAACATATATCGAATTTGATTTTAAGGACCTTAGTAAGAGGATGGATTTTCTAAGGCATAATGGCGACGTTGTAATACTTTTTGCAATAATAGCCTTGTCGGGAGGTCTGCTAACTGCTCTTACAATTGGTTTGTTTTCGGCAATCGATATTAATGTTGAGCGATTTTATTCAGAATATGTAATAATAATTGGTGCTGTATCGGCTCCTGTTGTTGCAAGTTATGTGCTGGGGGTATTCCCAGGTGTTACAAGCAAGACTGCCTCAATTATAGCTAATATTTTTAGTCCTCTTGTATTGATTACACTTACCGGATACTTGATAGGAATGGCTATTACAGGCAAGGATCCATATGACGACAGGGAGTTTCTCCTTGTTTTCAATTGTCTTCTGATAGGAGTAATGGCGTTGATAGTATTTGCAGTCTCTGAAAGTTCGGGTAAACTTGCCAGATTCAGGGGAGTGATACTCTTTCTATTGTCAGCAGTTACTCTGATTGTGGATATGATAGCCTTGACTGCCATTTTATACAGGCTTAGTGAGTTTGGTTTTACACCCAACAGGATTGCTGTACTGGGATTTAATATCCTTGTTTTTGGAAACCTGATTTCAATATCGGCAAGACTTCTCAGGGTGGTAACAGGAAAGTCTGATATGGGAAGCGTAGAAGGAGCTATTGCCGGCTATTTGCCGGTTTATGCAGTATGGGCATTCTTGATTTCCTTTGGCTTCCCCCTACTCTTCGGAATGAGATAGAAATTCATCACTACAACCTAAACTTAGATTATGGGAAAGAGTAAGTTCTGTCAATGCTGTGGTATGCCATTGAGTAAAGATCCTCAAGGAGGGGGAACTGAAAAAGACGGTACCAGAAATGTGAAGTATTGCAGTTACTGTTATCAGGATGGGGAATTCCTCTTCCAGGGAACAGTTGAGGAATTTCAGGAATTCTGTCGCCAGAAGATGATAGAGGGCGGAAGTAACAAGTTTACTGCCTGGCTGTATACACGTGGCATGAAACGTCTTGAAAGATGGAAGAACAACTAGCATATGAAAAGAGATATTGTATATGAAATAAGGCTGGCACTGCAGAGCAATGCCAGCGAGGAGGTAAGAAAGGTAAGCAGTCGCTTCTTTAAACCCGGGGAACAGGCAAAAGTATATGGAGTCAGGTCTCAGCAGACTGGTAAGATTGCCAGGGACTTTCTTAAGGTGGTAAAAGGATATTCCAAGGAGGATATTTTTGAAATATGTGAAGAGCTTTGGAAATCAAGTTATCTGGAAGAGGCCGGAATAGCATGTGTATTTTCTGAATCACTAGAGAAGAAATACGAACCTGAGGACTTTCTTGTCTTTGATCGTTGGGTCAACAAATACGTGAACAACTGGGCCGATTGTGATACTTTATGCAATCATACTATTGGTTCCTTTATAATGAAGTATCCTGAGTATGTTGCTGAACTGAAACGTTGGGCAAGATCAACCAATCGCTGGACCAAACGGGCTGCTGCAGTTACCTTGATTATACCTGCCCGGAGGGGAATCTTTCATAAAGATATATTTGATATAGCCGATATATTGTTGCTTGATATGGATGACCTTGTTCAGAAGGGTTATGGCTGGATGCTGAAAGCAGCCAGCGAGTTTGACCAGAAGGCTGTATTTGACTATGTGATGTCAAAAAAGGACGTGATGCCCCGTACGGCTCTTCGCTATGCTATTGAAAAAATGCCTCAGGAGCTTAGGACTGAGGCTATGAAAAGGTAATTTTAACTGGGAAGGATGATTAGGATAGAAAGAATACTGGACGATAAAAAGAAGTATCTTGATTTATTATTGCTGGCCGACGAACAGGAAGACATGATTGAGAAGTATCTTTACGACGGTGATCTGTATGCATTGTTTGACGATGACCTCAAAAGTGTTTGTGTCGTACTGCCAATTGATAGTCAGACTGTTGAACTAAAAAACCTTGCAACTTACCCACAATGTCAGAGACGTGGATATGCGAGTGCACTGCTAAATCATATCTTTGATATTTACAGGCCTCGTTTCAGGTATATGCTTGTAGGGACAGGAGAGGTTCCTTCAATTTTGGCGTTCTATAGGAAGTTTGGTTTTGAACCTTCTCACAGGATAAAGAATTTCTTTATAGACAACTATGATCA
>Ga0209510_1000310_pt1 | contig 70835 bp, 64 predicted proteins | sample BiotimSIPDNA_FD_185749 | JGI IMG/M metagenome (GOLD analysis project Ga0209510, IMG submission 185749) | Anaerobic biogas reactor microbial communites from Washington, USA - Biogas_R1 time_0 SIP DNA (SPAdes) (version 2) | ecosystem: Engineered > Bioreactor > Anaerobic > Unclassified | place...
CGTTCTTGACGGGGGTGCCGACGGAGACGGAGACCCGGAGGACTTTGCCCGGCATGGGCGCGGTGACGGGGGTTCCGGCGCCTCCGGCGGCAGGGGCCGCCACAGGCGCAGGCGCGGGAGCTGCGACAGGCGCGGGCGCGGGGGCCGCGGCAGGAGCAGGGGCGGGGGCCGCAACAGGTGCGGGCGCTCCGGCTCCGAGTTCTTCGACTTCGACTGAGTAGGCTGTTCCGTCTACGGTGATTCTGTATTTTTTGCTCATGGTGGTGTTCTGCCTCCTTGTTGGGTTTGGGGTGCCGTGCTTCCGGGCCTATTTCCAGTCCCGGCTGAGGCCGCCGAGGGCCTCCATGATGCCGACTCGCTTCCATTCCAGTCCGCCACGGGGGGCGAGGACCGCCGCTCCGCCGCAGGGACGGACCGAGGTGATGCGCGCTCCGGGCCCTTCGACGGCCGCGACGGCCGCGCTGATGACGGCCAGGATCCTGCCTTTGTCGCTTCCGCCTCCAGCCGCCACGGCATGGGTTGCAGGCCCTGCCGCCGGTACCGGCGCGGGGGCGCTTCCGCTCCCGCCGCTCTTTTTCCTGTCAAGGCCGGCCGCCATGTACTTGATGCCGTAGATGATGCCGCTCAGGCCTCCAAGGACAAGGAAGACGACGCTGAACGCGATGATGGACATGGTGAAGGCGCCGCCGACTCCCTGGATCTGGTCGTGCAGTGGGGTCATTCTCTGGTTCCTCCTTTTCCGTCAGTGGGGCATGACGCCGTGTTTCCTCCGCGGGCGGAGGCTGCGCTTGGTTTCGTTCCCCGCAAGGGCCTGCCAGATTTCTTCCCTCGTGGCTTCGGGCAGGATGACCCGGTCGACGAGTCCACGCTCCGCCGCGACGTAGGGGTTGGCGAAGGCCTCCCGGTAGTCTTCGATTTTTTTGCTCCTCATGGCGGTGCTGTCTTCCGCTCCTTCGATGTCTTTCCGGAAGACGATGTTCGCCGCTCCTTCGGCTCCCATGACCGCGATTTCAGCCTGGGGCCACGCGAGGACCATGTCCGCTCCCAATGCCTTGCTGCACATGCCGAGGTACGCCCCTCCGTAGGCTTTCCTGACGACGACGGTGATGAGGGGCACGGTGGCTTCGCTGTACGCGTAGAGCATTTTCGCCCCGTGCCGGATGATGCCGCCGTATTCCTGTTCGGTGCCGGGGAGGTACCCGGGGACGTCGACAAAGGTGACGATGGGGATGTTGAAGGCGTCGCAGTGACGGATGAACCGGCTCGCTTTGTCCGAGGCGTTGATGTCGAGGCACCCGGCCATGTTGTTCGCCTGGTTGGCTATGATCCCGATGACTTTGCCTCCCACCCGGCCGTAGCCGGTGAGGATGTTTTTGGCCCACAGCGCCTGGACTTCGAAGAAGTCTTCTCCGTCGACGACTTTCCGGATGACGTCCCGCATGTCGTACCCTTTGTTGGGGTTGGTGGGGACGATGGTCCGGAGTTCCATGGTCCGCCGGTACGGGTCGTCCGCCACCGGAACTTCGGGCGCGCTCTCCAGGTTGTTCAGTGGCAGGTAGCTCAGCAGCTTCCTGACCTGGGCGAAGCATTCGTCCTCGGTCTTCGCCGTGAAGTGGGCGTTTCCGCTTTTGGCGTTGTGCGCCATGGAGCCGCCCAGTTCTTCACTGGTGACTTCTTCTCCGGTGACCGCCTTGATGACCGCGGGGCCGGTGATGTGCATGATCCCCGTCCCTTCCACCATGAAGATGTAGTCCGTGAGCGCCGGGCTGTATACGGCTCCTCCAGCGGTGGGGCCCGCTATGATGCTGATCTGCGGGATGACTCCGCTGCTGATGGTGTTCCGGTAGAAGATGGCTCCGTATCCGTTCAGCGAGTCCACCGCTTCCTGGATCCGCGCTCCGCCGCTGTCGTTGATCCCGATGACCGGACACCCCGTGGACAGCGCAAGGTCCATGACCTTGCAGATCTTCGCCGCGTGCATTTCGCCCAGCGATCCGCCCAGCACGGTGAAGTCCTGGCTGTAGACGTACACTTTCCTCCCGTCCACAAGACCCCATCCCGTGACCACTCCGTCGGTGTAGTACTTCGTCTTCTCAAGCCCGAAGTTGGTGCACCGGTGCCGGACGTATTCGTCCAGCTCCACGAAGGTTCCGGCGTCCAGCAGCTTTTCCAGCCTCTCACGCGCCGTCCCCTTCCCCTTCTCCTTCTGCTTCGCGACCGCCTTCGGCCCCCCGCCTCCCTGCGCTTCCTCGTGCTTCTTCAGCAGCTCCTCGCACAGCTCGTCAATTGTACGGTGTGACATGTGATGTATTTGCCTCCTTTGTCCCCTCGTTGTATTCCGCCTGCGGGAACAGTTTCCTGAGTATTTCCGAGGCGACCAGATAGGGGTTTGTTTTTCGTGCCGCAAGGTCTTCCATGAGCTGCTCGCTCTTTTGTGACTGCCAGAGTTTGTCCGCCTTCCGTGTCAGGTTCTTCAGAAGGATATCCTCCACCTCGGAGGAAAGGCGCCTGAATTCGAAACGGGCTCCTTCAGGACTGTTTTTGATGAATTCATGGTGCCGGACAATGCTCTCGGCGAACTCTTCGACCCCGGTGCCGTTCTCCGCGACGGTAAGGTGGACGGGCGGCGTCCAGGGCTTGTCCCTGACAAGTTCGAGCATTAACCTCACTTCGGCGGCTACTCTGTCCACGCCGGGCTTGTCGGCCTTGTTGATGGCAAAAACGTTGGCGATCTCCATAATGCCCGCCTTCATTATCTGTATATCGTCGCCCATGCCGGGAACCAGGACGACACACACCGTATCGGCGATTTTGATGATGTCCACTTCCGACTGGCCCACGCCGACGGTTTCGATGATGATGACATCCTTGCCGCAGGCGTCCAGGAGCAGGACGGCTTCCCTGGTACCCCTGCTCAGACCGCCGAGAGATCCCCTGGTCCCCATGCTCCGGATATAGACACCGTCATCTCCCGTGTGGCGCTGCATCCTGATGCGATCTGCAAGGATGGCTCCGCCGGAGAAGGGGCTCGATGGGTCAACAGCGATGATCCCCACACTCTTCCCCTTTTTGCGAAAAGATTCGATCAGTTTGTCGGTCAGGGTGCTTTTCCCTGCGCCGGGACTACCGGTAATGCCGATAACCATGGCTTTTCCGGTAAGGGGGTAAATACGGCGCATTACTGCGTCGGCAACAGGATCTCCGTTTTCTATCAAACTGATGATTCTGGCTATGGCGCGCATATCGCCCGCCAGGGCCTTATTGATGAGAATATCCACAGCGGCTACTATTCTTTGGCCCTTTTGTCCGCTACAGCCTTTTCAAGCCAATCAACACAAACGGACGTGGGGGTTCCCGGTCCGAAGACCGCACCGGCGCCCGCCTCGAGAAGTCCCGGGATGTCCTTGTCCGGAATAACTCCGCCACCGAAGACGATGACGTCTCCTGCATCCTTTTCCCTGAGCAGGCCGATGATCTTCGTGAAATAAAATGTGTGGGCGCCGGAAAGGATGCTTATTCCGACAGCATCGGCGTCCTCCTGAAGGACTGTTTCCACGATCTGTTCCGGGGTCTGACGCAGTCCCGTATAGACCACTTCCATGCCGGCGTCCCTCAGAGCCCTCGCCACGACTTTTGCTCCCCTGTCGTGACCGTCGAGTCCCGGCTTTGCAACAACCACCCTGATTTTTCTCTCGTCCACGGAATATCCCTCCAGTGTGTTTTAAAACTATCGAAACGGACGTACCGTTACAGAACGATATTCTCGGTATACTCGCCGAATACGTTCCGGAGTACGCCGCATATTTCTCCCTCGGTGGCATAGGAACGGACGGCATTGATGATGAGGGGCATAAGGTTCCGGGAATCGTCGGCCGCTGCGGCACGAATGTCATCGAGAGCGTTCTTCACGGCAAGGTTGTCCCTGGTTTCCTTCAGTTTGCGGAGCTTGGCGATCTGCCGTTCACCCACGGAAGCATCCACGGTGAGGAGGTTCATCTCCCTGTTGTCTTCCCTGACCTGGAATTTATTGACACCGACTACGATAGATTCTTTCGCCTCCACCGATCTCTGGTAATCGTAGGCGGCATCCTGGATGTGCTTCTGAACGTATCCTTTTTCGATGGCGGTAAGCATGCCGCCCATGTCATCAATCTGGCCGATGTACTCGAAGGCCTTCTTTTCGATCTCGTTTGTCAGGCTTTCTACCACGTAGGATCCCGCGAGGGGATCGACCGTGCTGGTCACGCCCGACTCATAGGCGATGATCTGCTGGGTCTTGAGGGCGATGCCGACGCTCTTCTCGCTCGGAAGAGCCAGTGCCTCGTCCATGCTGTTCGTATGGAGAGACTGGGTTCCTCCCAGGACGGCGGCAAGGGCCTGGATGGTCACGCGGACAATATTGTTTTCCGGCTGCTGGGCCGTGAGGGTGCTCCCGCCGGTCTGGGTGTGGAACCGGAGCATCTGGGCTTTCGGATTGGTAACGCCGAAGCGGTCCTTCATGATCCGGGCCCACATGCGCCGGGCGGCCCGGAACTTAGCCACTTCTTCAAGAAAATCGTTGTGGGCGTTGAAGAAAAAGGACAGACGCTCGCCGAAAACGTTGGGATCAAGGCCTTTCCTGCTGGCCGCTTCAACGTAGGCGATACCGTCGGCGAGGGTGAAGGCCACTTCCTGGGCAGCGGTGCTCCCAGCTTCGCGGATGTGGTATCCGGAAATGGAAATGGTGTTCCACTTCGGCACATTTTCGCTGCAGAACTCGAAAATATCGGTGATAAGCCTCATGGAGGGCTTCGGGGGGAAGATGTAGGTTCCCCGGGCGATGTATTCCTTGAGGATGTCGTTCTGGATGGTTCCCGAAAGGACGTCCATGGGAAAGCCCTGCTTCTCGCCAACGCAGATGTACATGGCGAGGAGGACGCTCGCGGGAGCGTTGATCGTCATGGAGGTGGAGACCTTGTCCAGGGGGATCTGGTTGAAAAGAATTTCCATGTCCTGGAGGCTGTCAATGGCCACACCCACTTTACCGCACTCACCCTGGGCCATGGGGTCGTCGGAATCGTAGCCTATCTGGGTGGGAAGGTCAAATGCCACGGAAAGACCGGTCGTTCCCTGGGAGAGCAGGTAGCGGTACCTCTCGTTGGACTCTTCGGCGGAGGCGAATCCCGCATACTGCCGCATGGTCCAGAACCGGCCCCGGTACATGGTGGGCTGGACGCCTCTCGTAAAGGGGTACTCTCCGGGAAACCCGATATCCCTCATATAGTCCGTCGATTCGACGTCGTCAGGGCCGTAGAGTCTTCCAAGGGGAAGACCTCCACCTGTGGAAAAGCTTTCCTTTCTCTCTTTATGCTTTTGAAGCGATTTTGCAACACCTGCCTCGAACTTCGCTCTGGCGTCTTTGTACTCCGTATTCATGCGTGCATCCCCTCCTTGAAAATTTGTTCAGTCAATAGCTGATAATTTACAGAAGATCAGGCCATAGGGGCATCCAGTCCCTGGAGGATGCCGAACCTACGTCCATGTAGACGGAAAGAACGGACCGGCTTGGAAAACCTGACGACGTTTCATCGGAAGGCAGGGGAATCCTGACTTCTCCGCGGTGAGAGAAGGAATATCCCGGCAGATCTCCTCCCAGGGTGTAGAGGGGCCCCCCGCCTGTAATTCCCGAGGCCCGCAGGAGGGACATCGGTGGAATGGTGTCGCAGAAGGCAAAAAGACGGATTCCATTGTGAACGCAAAATCCCGCCAATTCCCGAAGCTCCCCCCGGGAGAAAGGAATGGAGGCGGCCACCACGACATCGGCGAGCTTTTTCCTTTTTTCTGACCACAGTTCTCCGAGAATGTGAAGCACTTCTTTTCCCGATGCAGTCTCGTGAAACTGTCCACCGGACTTTCTGCCGGGAGGAAGAAAGAACACCGGAGGTTCAGAACCCTGAGGAGGCAGGAACCTGAAGTTCGCCGTCAGCATCCGCTCATTCCAGACCGATGTAACAACCGGCCTGTTCCTCGACATATAAGTTCGGTACGGTCCTGAAACCGATGCCTCAAGCAGAAAGCTCTCCCTGCCTTCCTCCCTGCGGACTGAGGGAGTATCCAGGGAGAGAAAGGCGGGAGAGGACTCCTCGGGGAACAGATACATCTCCCAGAGCGAACCCCCCCCGACATCGAGGCAATACATCCTGTCCCCGAGTGAAAAAAGACTCCAGGCTCCGGGGGCTTCCCGAACCACGGTTTCAGACCTGACAGCCTCCATGGTTTCGAAGGAAATGGTCGTTTTGGTCACCTCTCCCTTTTCATGGACAACAAAAAGGTCGCCGAAAGCCGACCAGGCCAGGTCCCGGGGGGATTCAGCCCCGAAGGAGAACACCGTGCGCCCTTCCCGAAGGGACACAACGGAAACCATACTGTTGTTCCGGTCGGCGACCGCGAGCCATTCTCCGTAAGCAGCCGCGGCCACGGGCTCAAAGGGGTGTTCCGTCTCCGGGAAGGTCAGTTCTGAAACAAGGGACAGGTCCGGAAGGGAAAAAATTCCCGCTTTTCTTTGGAAAGCGCTCACGGCCACGAAAGAGTTTTCCGAGATCAGTGAGCCGTCGGAGGGAGAAAAGGGGAGTTTCCCAAGTTCCGCCGGTTCTTCTCCACTGCCGCCAAGGGAGAGGATCTTACCGCTTTCCAGAAGGACAATCCCTCCGGTCTCTCCTGGAAAAAGCACAGTCACCGGGGCTTCCATCTCAATCCCGGAAAAAGACCGTTCTCCCCGGTTCCGGACCCAAAGCCTGTTGCCGAGAGTGTCTGCTACAGCCAGTCTTCCCGCCGGGGAGGATTCTGTTTTTCCGAGGCCCTTTATACCCAGGTTCTGCAGGACGGGAAGGCCCAGGGCGGTTTTAAGGTCTCGGGCAGAAGAAGCGGTTCGGGAAAAAACAGGTCTTCCTGAAAGCACTTCACCGAGGAATCTTCCCTCTTCTTCAAACCGTGAAAGGATACGGGGCGCCACCGTATCTCTGGGCCGGACTTCCAGAAAATACCTCAGCGACTTCAGTGCGTCGTCAGCTCTTCCGACTCTGTGCAGTACAAGGCCTTGCATAAGATAGTAGTCAACAAGGAAGGTATTCATCTTCAGTGCCCTGTCGAGATCGCCAAGGGCACCGAAGTAATCCCGTCCGCAATATTTGCCGTAGGCGTTCCCGAAATATTTCTCCGCCTCTTCTCTGTCCGCCGGGGGAAGCACTGCCGGCTCCGAAGGCACCGCCTGCAAAAAAAAGACGATGCATAGCGAAAGAAACAGCATACGGCAGAACATTGCTCTATCGCAGTCCATCGGCGGCACTCCTCCTCTCGGGTTCGGAATTTATTTAAAAATGCTTCGAAATGACATCAATGCCAGCAAAGGAATAAAATGCGAGCGTGACAGCTCCCGCCAAAAGAAAACCCAGCAGCATTCTCAGGTAAAGTACCCACATTTCCCCTCCCGGCAGGGATCCGTTTCGGATGCGCACCACGATGCGGGCAATGAAAAGGGAAGCAAGGAACATGGCGAGGGCAATGAGCGCTTGAACATTGACTATAGGCATTCTTCACTCTACTTTCCGCTTCCGGTAATGGAAATTAGGATACCCCATAAAAAAACGGAACGCCACTTAAAAAAAACTTTTTTCAGCGCATGACCGGAGAGAAAAAAGAAAAAAATAGGCTGTCCCCAAAAAGATACCCTGGATTCTCCACCCAGGGCATCTACTATACCATTTTTTCAGGATATTTCGGTCACCGGAACGGAGCAAGAAGAATCATGATCCCCAGGCCTCTTCTCTCTCTGCGGAGCTTCCATCGTTCAGGTGAATCTGCTTGAGAACCGATATGGCAACCTCAAGTGCCCGTTTCCCGTCGGTGATCCCGACGAGGGGCTGCTTTCCTTCCCTGACACAGGTCACGAAATGCTGCAGTTCCAGTTTCAGAGGTTCGCTTTTCGGGAAGACGGGATGTTCAATGACTTCCACGAGGCTGTTGTTGTTCTGCCGGACGCACCGGTTGATTGAGACGTCCTGGGTTTCATAGTCAATGGTCACATAGCGCTCAGGTTCCATGATCTCAAGCTGCCTCAGGCGTCTCTCAGAAACCCGGCTGACAAGGATGTGCGCCATGGAACCGTTTTCAAAGGAGATCTGGGCGGAAGCGATGTCCTCGTGATCTGACCGGATGCACTTCCCGGTGGCGGAAATGGCCGTGATTTCCGACCGGACCAGGGAGAGAATGATGTCGATGTCGTGGATCATCAGGTCCAGGACGACTCCCACGTCGCTGATGCGTGAAGAGAAGGGGCCGAGTCTCCTGGACTGGAGGAAGAGGGGTTCGTGAACTATCTTCGAGATGTACTGGACGGCACTGTTGAACCTTTCGATATGGCCCACCTGAAGGACAAGATCCGAATCCGCAGCCATCCGAAGCAGGTTTTCAGCTTCGCTTACCGTAGTCGTCACGGGTTTTTCTATGAGAACATGAATCCCGTTGCTCAGTGCTTTTTTCGCAATTTCAAAATGAAGACTCGTGGGAACCACAACGCTGACGGCGTCAGGCCTGGCCCGGGCGATAAACTCGTCCATATCGGTAAACCAGGGAACACCGAGATTGTCTCCTATGGCGGCTGCCCTGCTTTCATTCTGATCGACTACACCGACAAGCTGCGTCCCGAGGAGTTCTGTGTATACCCTAGCATGGTGCTGTCCGAGATGCCCGACCCCGATAACACCCAGCCTTTTCAGGTCCATGAACGGATCAACTCCTTTTGAGGCTTGAAAAACACTTTTCCCGTACAGTATTCTCACGGGAAGAGCATCAAAAGTGGCAGGAGGAAATCATTCCATCCAGGCAAGAAGAAAAAGCCTGTTATCCCTGTCCCCTTTTCTGTATGAATAGCATACATCATTATTCCTGAACGTGCACAGGGGGATGGAACAGATCATCTCATCCGTTATCCCGGAGTTTCTGAGCTGTCTGCGGATTTCTCCCCCAAGGTCGAAATACACGTCATCTCCTTCCCGGGATACGTTTTCAGGAGAGAAGGATTCCATACCTCTTTGTGTCCAGGATTCATCCCTTTTCCGAAAATAATGATCCTTCCCGATTCCCGGACCGATCCAGGCCCAGGTCTTTGAAGGATCGGCTCCTTTCTTCCCCAGAAGGGACCGGGCTGCCTTGCCCGCAATATCCAGCACGGTGCCTTTAAAACCGGAATGGAGAAGGATGACCCAGGGAGAGGGAGCGGAAGAACCGATGATCACGGGAAAACAGTCGGCAAACCGGAGAGAGGCCTCGATACCACTCCTGTCGATAAGGACTCCGTCAGCGCTGGGCCGGACCGGAAGAGCTGACCCGGCGGAAGCTGCAATGAAATCTGTCCCGTGGACCTGCTGAGGGGCCACAAGGGGGCCCTTCCGGGGAAAGGCGTCAAGCAGAAGCTCCCTGGAACGGCCGGGGACGCCCGAAGACCGGTCCATGGCAGCTCCCTTCAGGAACAGTCGTATGGAAAAGCGTTTATCCCCGCCGGGCGGAAGAAAAACGATGGAATCGTTTACCTCAGAACCTTCTATTTCGTAGGCCGGGCCGTTCCCTTTCAAAAAAGCAGCTCCTCTCTCCGTGAAAGGATCAGGGGGCGAATACAGCCGATGAAATAAAGGCTGCCGCAGCAGACCGTGCCCATTCCCTTTCGCTCTGAAGCTTTCAGGGCATCCAGGGGGTCCGGAAAGATCTCGACGGCGTCCTCTTTCCATCCGGCGCTCTTCGCGGCTTCAGCCAGCATGAAAGGATCGGCCGATCTCGGATTGCCCGGAACGGACGTGCAGATAAGCCCTCCGGCTCCCTTCAGAAGCAGGGAGAGGCCTGCGGAAAAATCCTTGTCCTTCATGCAGGCAAAAACGACTGTCGGCTTTTTCCCGCCGTATATCGTCCGGAGGCTCTCGACAAGCCTCATGATCCCGCCTGGGTTGTGGCCTCCGTCAAGGACCAGCGGGGGGTCTGCCCTGAGTATTTCAAACCTTCCGGGCCAGCGGGCATTCCCCGTCCCCCGAAGAACGGCCTCTCGCGTGATGAGGGGGAACCGTTCCGAGAGGACCAGCATTCCCGCTGCGGCCAGGGAGCAGTTTTCGACCTGGTACGAACCGTGCAGCATCGTTCGTATCGGAAAGCGTTCATCTCCGAAGAAAAGTGAAAAGGCGGTCCCTTCCCCCGTAACGGAAAGATGTTCCGTCCGGACTTCTTCGGGAAGAACATGGGGAAGGGCGCCTGCGGCACGGGCCCTTTCCCGGAAAAGAGGGACAAGACCGGCGGGGCTGCCCGAGAAAAAAGCGGGAACTCCTTCCCGCATGACAGCGAACTTTTCCCCCGCGATCTTTTCAAGCGTGTCGCCGAGAAATTCCATGTGGTCCATGGAAATTGAAGTCACGAACGTTAAAACGACGTTACCCAGGAGGTTCGTCGCGTCGAGCCTTCCGCCCAGTCCCGCTTCGACTACGGCAATCTCAACACTGTTCCGTGAGCAGAGGAGAAAGGCCGCAGCCGTGATGAGCTCAAAAAAGGTGGGAGGATCGGACCGCAGTATAGCATCCTCCTCCAGCGCCTTTTGAACGACCTCCGCCGCCTCGGTCCATTCCCCGAGGGAAAGAGGGATTCCGTCTATGAGAAGCCGTTCATCGGGAGATTCGAGGTGCGGGCTGGTATAGAGAGCGGTCCTGTACCCCGCTTCCCTGAGGATGGAGTCGGAGAAGGCTGCCGTCGAGCCTTTGCCGTTGGTCCCCACGATATGGACTGCCGGGAAATCCTTCTCGGGATATCCGAGCTTCTCCATCAGGCGGGAAATCCGTTCAAGCCCCGGGCGGATTCCCGCACTGGCGAGGGAGGCAAAAACGTTCTCCAGTTCGTCGAAGGACCGGGGCTTCCCGTTCATGGCGGTATCAGGAACGTCTCAGGCTTGAGATGTTTTCCTCAATCCTGGAGAGGCGGGCTTCATTTTCCGCGAGCCTGTCCTTTTCCTTTTCCACAACTTCCGCCGGCGCCCTGCTGACGAAATCTTCGTTGGCCAGTTTTCTCCTTCCGGCCTCGATGTTTTTCCGGATTCCGTCCATTTCCTGGGCCAGTCGTTCAATTTCCGCGGCGATGTCCAGGATATCCCCCACCACGAGACTGACCTCCCCGCTCTCCATCTGGGATGAGAGAGAACCGGCCGGCTTTTCGTCCTTCGGTGAAAGAAGGGTGATCTTCCGTATTTTCGTGAGAGTTTCCATGAGCGTTCCGTTCTCCCTGAGCACTTCAGCAAGGAGGGAATTCTCTTCTGTCTGCACAAAGGCCTGGTTAGCAAATGCCTGGGGCGCGATCCTGGATTCCGCCCTGAGGTTTCTCAGGATGCGGACCGTGTCCTGGAAAAAACCCATCTTCTCAGCAGCTCCCGGATAATCAGGCCTGTCTTCCCACCGGGGCCAGGCATTCTGCTCGATGAAGCCCCCGCCGAAGCCGAAGGTTTCCCAGAGCTCTTCCGTCACGAAGGGGATGAAGGGGTGAAGAAGCAGAAGGACATCCCGGAAAATCCCGGAGATCACGGTGCGGGTAACCTGTTGTCTAGCGTCACCTTCGTCGCCCTTGAGGGCCGGCTTGGAAAGCTCGAGATACCAGTCGCACAGGTCCCCCCAGACAAAATCGTAGAGGAGGCGCGCCGCTTCACCCGTCCCGAAACTGTCAAGCAGCCGGGAAACTTCGCCGCAGACGGTCTTCGTCCTGGCGAGAATCCACTGATCGTGGAGGGCCAGGGGAGAATCGGCCGTCACTTCCGACAGTTGCACACCGTCCTCGAGGTTCATGAGGGCGAACCGGGACGCGTTCCAGATTTTGTTCATGAACAGCCGGTACGTTTCTATCTTGCCGGTGCTCAGAAGAATGTCCCGCCCCTGGACCGTGAGGGCCGCCAGGGCCATCCGGAGGGCATCGGCGCCATATTTGTCGATCATGTCGAGGGGATCGATGACGTTGCCGCTCGACTTGCTCATCTTCTGGCCTTTCTCGTCGCGGATGAGGGCGTGGATGTACACGTCCCTGAAAGGCACCTCGTCCATGAACTCGAGGCCCATCATGATCATCCGGGCGACCCAGAAGAAGATGATGTCGAACCCCGTGACCATGAGGGACGTGGGGTAATAGTATCCGAGGTCTTCCGTCTCGTCAGGCCACCCGAGGGTCGAGAACGGCCAGAGGGCGCTGCTGAACCAGGTATCGAGGACGTCCTCGTCCTGTACTATCTTCGTTGAACCGCACTTTTCACAGGCAGCCGGGTCGTTCTCCGACACCGTGATATGGCCGCAGTCTTCGCAGGTCCACGCGGGAATGCGGTGGCCCCACCAGAGCTGCCGGGAAATGCACCAGTCCCGGATATTCTCCATCCACTGGTAATATACCTTTTCCCACTGCTGGGGGGCCCAGTGTATCCTGCCTTCCTCCACGGCCCTGACGCCGGCCTCGGCCAGAGGCTTGGCCTTCACGAACCACTGCTCGGAGAGATAGGGCTCCACTACGGTGCGGCACCTGTAGCAGTGCCCCACGGAATGGACCATCTCTTCCGTCTTTTCCAGAAGGCCCGAGCTCCGGAGGTCTTCTTCGGCCTTCTTTCTCGCCTCTTCTATTGAAAGCCCCTCGTACCCGGGCGCCAGTTCATTCATGAAGCCGTTTTCGTCGATCACCTGCACCTGCTCGAGGTTGTGCCGCTGACCGACGAGAAAGTCGTTGGGGTCGTGGGCCGGCGTTATCTTGACGCAGCCGGTGCCGAACTCCGGATCCACCATTATGTCTTCTATCACGGGGATCTCCCGGCCGCCGAGGGGCACCCGGACTTTTCTTCCCGCGAGGGCCGCCTTTTCCGACCTCGGGTGAACGGCTATGGCCACGTCCCCCCAGATGGTTTCCGGACGGGTGGTGGCGACTATCAGCCAGCCGTCGCCGTCGACGAAGGGATACCGGACATGGTAGAATTTTCCCCCGTGCTCCTCGTGCTCCACCTCGATGTCGGAAAGGGCGGTATGACACCGGGAGCACCAGTTGATGATATATTTTCCCTTATAGATGAGCCCTTTTTCGTACAGGCGGACAAAAACCGTCCTGACAGCCCGGGAGAGCCCCTCGTCAAGGGTAAACCGCTCCCGGTCCCAGTCGCAGGAGTTGCCGAGCTTTTTCATCTGGTTGATGATGCGGCTGCCGAACTCTTCCTTCCACTCCCAGACCCTCCGGACGAATTCGTCCCGTCCGAGGTCATGACGGGATTTCCCCTCCCCCGCAATCCTCCGCTCCACCACGTTCTGGGTGGCGATCCCCGCGTGGTCCGTGCCGGGAAGCCAGAGGACGTTGTATCCTCTCATTCTCTTGTACCTGCAGAGAATATCCTGGAAAGTGTGGTTGAAGGCGTGCCCCATGTGAAGGGAGCCGGTCACGTTGGGAGGAGGAATGACGATGGAAAAAGCCTCGGATTTGTCGCTTCCGGGACGGGCCTTGAAAAGCCCTTTTTCCATCCATGAGGCATACCATTTGTCCTCGATGGGTTTAGGATCGTACGCTTTGGCCATTTTTTCCAGGATTTCAGACATGACGAAACTCCCTCCGTTGCGTAGATTTACTCTTTCAGTAATCCCTCGGGCGACGGCCTTTCTGCTGAAGAGAGATATTTCTCCAGGAAGAGCCTCAGGTCCTGAATGCCGTCTCCCTTTTCCGCAGACGTTATGATCGGCACATCCACCGATTTCAGGCCGTCACGGATATATTTCTGGAGCGTGCCTCTTCTGGCGCCTTTAGAGATTTTATCCCCTTTGGTGAAAACTACAAGCAGGGGAAGCTCCAGGTGGGAAAGCCAGTCCTGGAGGGCGGTGTCCTTGGCGAGCAGTCCATGCCTGAAATCGGCGAGGTGAAGCACCAGTGCCAGAGACGCCCTGTCCGAAACGTAGCTGTCAATGAGGGCCGACCACTGGTCCCGCTCTCCCTTGCTCCTGGACGCATACCCGTAGCCGGGAAGGTCAACCAGCCTGAAGGGACCGGCGGAACATTCCACGGCGAAAAAGTTGATGCTCCTCGTCTTTCCGGGCGTAGCGCCCACATGGGCCAGGCGGCTTCCGAGAAGCTTGTTCACGAGGCTCGACTTGCCCACGTTCGACCTCCCTGCCACGGCTATTTCCGGAACGTCCTGAAGAGGGAACTGGTCCGCCCGAAATGCCGTGGCTTCAAGGCGGACCTTCCAGTGCCCCGTCATTTCCCTTTCGCTCTCTCGAGGGCGAAGTCGAATACTTCCGAGACCCGTTCCACGTACCTGAAGGAAAGGCCGTCCCTGGACCATTCGGGGATCTCTTCCACATCGGGCCTGTTGGCGGCGGGCAGGATGATGTTCCTGATACCCTGGCGCTTCGCCGCCAGGATCTTATCCCGTATCCCCCCCACCGGAAGGACCTTTCCCTGGAGGGAAATCTCCCCCGTCATGGCAATTTCCGGCAAAACGGGGCTCTTCCGAACGGCGGAGAGCATGGCAAGAGCCATAGTGATCCCTGCCGAAGGGCCGTCCTTGGGTATGGCTCCCTCGGGGACATGAAGATGAACATCGATCGTTTTCCAGTCCACGTCACCGATACCGAATTCTTCCGCATTCGCCCGAAGGAAACCGAGGGCCGTCTGGGCGGATTCCTGCATCACCGATCCCAGGTTTCCGGTCAGGGTAACGTCGCCCTTTCCCTTCATGGTGACCGCCTCGATGACGAGCACATCACCTCCGGTCTCCGTCCAGGCAAGGCCGACAGCCGTGCCGGTCTCCTTTTTCTTCGGCAGCCGGAGGTCATACAGTTTCGGAGGGCCGAGGTACTCTTTAAGATCTCTCGGGCCCACAGTAACCGATCCCTCGAATTCCTCTCCCTTTTCCACCAGTTTCCTGACGATTTTCCTGCAGATGGTGGAGAGTTCCCTTTCCAGTCCCCTGACGCCCGCTTCCCTGGTGTACTCGCTGATCAATTGTTCCAGGCCCTTCGGGGTCAATTTCACCTGCTTATGCGACAGGCCGTGCTCCGTGAGAATGCGGGGGAAAAGATGCCTTTTCGCGATCCTGATCTTTTCCTGCCACACGTATCCCGGTATTTTGATGACTTCCATCCTGTCGAGCAGCGGGCGGGGAATGGAATGGGTCACGTTGGCGGTGGTGATGAAGATCACGTCGCTGAGGTCCACAGGGACCTCCATGAAATGATCGGTAAAGGCGCCGTTCTGTTCAGGGTCCAGTACCTCGAGCAGGGCGGCGGACGGATCTCCCCTGAAGTCCTGCCCCATCTTGTCGATCTCGTCCATGAGCAGCACCGGATTCCTTACCCCGGCCTGCCGTATTTTCTGTATGATCCGTCCCGGCATGGCGCCCACGTAGGTCCTTCGGTGCCCCCGTATCTCGGCCTCGTCCCTCATGCCGCCGAGGGACATGTTGACAAACTTCCGTTCAAGGGCCCGGGCAATGGATTTCCCGAGGGAGGTTTTTCCCACCCCCGGAGGGCCGACGAAACAGAGCACCTGCCCTTTCATCCTGCTGGAGGCGAGTTTGCGCACCGCCAGAAATTCGAGAATCCGTTCCTTGACCTTTTCGAGGCCGTAATGGTCCTCTTCCAGGACCTTTTCCGCCCTGACGATGTCGAGGTTGTCAGGGGAGAACCTGTTCCAGGGAAGGGCCACCAGCCAGTCTATGTAGGTTCTGACCACCGTGGCTTCAGCGGACATGACCGGCATTTTCGAGAGCCGGTCAAGCTCGTGGAGCGCCTTGTTTCTCGGCACCTCAGGCATGTCCGCCTCTTCGATCTTCCCCCGGAGCTCCTCGATCTCCGATGGCGTCTCGTTCTGGCCGAGCTCGTCCTGGATGATCTTCAGCTGCTCCCGGAGATAATATTCCTTGTGTCCCCGCTCCACTTCCTGGCGGACTTTGTCCTGGATGTCATGCTCAAGCTGGAGGATGTCGATTTCCTCAAGAAGAAGCTTCAGGATGAACTTGAGGCTTTTCTCGGGGTCCACCATTTCCAGCAGGCGCTGCTTCCGTTCCACCTTGATGGACAGGTGCGAGCTGACCAGGTCCGAGATCTGCCTGGGATCGTCGACGTTCATCACCGTGACGAGGACCTCCGCCGGAATTCTCGGGTGAAGGGTCACATACTTTTCAAACTGCTCGAGAACGCTCCTCTTCAATGCCTCGAGGTTCGGGGAAACGCTCTCGTCCCACGGAAGGGGCACCACATCGGCCTCGAGAGCCTCCTTTCCCCTGCTGAAGGATTCTACCCGGACCCTTTCGACACCCTCGATGAGCACTTTCGTCGTTCCGTCGGGAATACGCACCATCTGCAGAATGGTGCAGAGGGTGCCCACGGAGTAGAGATCCTCCACCCGCGGGTCGTCGATCTGCATATCCTTCTGGGCAACCACGAGGATGTTTCTGTCCTGGAGCATGGCCATCTCTATGGCCTTCAGGGATCTCGGCCGTCCCACAAAAAGGGGAGCAATGATCCCGGGGAATACCACGATGTCCCGTATGGGGAGGACGTAGCAGCGGCGCGGACTCTCCATGAGTCAGGCGACCTCCTTGGAGCTTTTTCCTTCAAGAATGGGATCCTGCAGCCCCTCCACGGCCTCTTTCGTGATGATGACCTTCCGCACTTCCCTGCTCCTGGAGGGGATATCGTACATCAGCTCCATCATGAGATTTTCAAGAATGGAGCGAAGCCCCCTGGCACCAGTATTCTTTTCGTTTGCCTTCATGGCTATGCTCCGGACCGCATCGTCGGTGAATTCCAGGGAGACCCCTTCCATAGAGAAGGTCTTCTGGTACTGCCTGATAAGGGCATTCCTGGGTTCGGAAAGAATCCGGACCAGCGCGTCGGTATCCAGCTCTTCAAGCGGAACGAGCACCGGAAGGCGGCCGACGAGCTCCGGAATGAACCCGAAGGTCATGAGATCTTCCGGCTGTATCTGCTTCATGACCTCGTATCTACGGGCATCGTGCTTTCCCATGATGTCGCCGCCGAAACCGATGAGCTTCCTGTTCACCCTGCGCCCGATGATCTCCTCCACTCCGTCAAAGGCTCCCCCGCAGATAAAGAGGATGTTGGACGTGTCGATCTGGATGAAATCCTGGTACGGGTGCTTCCGCCCTCCCTTGGGAGGAACATTGGAAACGGTTCCCTCGAGAATCTTCAGCAGCGCCTGCTGCACCCCTTCCCCGGAAACATCCCGGGTGATGGATGCAGACTCGGATTTCCTCGACAGCTTGTCGATCTCATCTATGTAGATTATTCCCCGCTGGGCTGCCTTTACATCGTAGTCGGCGGCCTGGAGAAGCTTGACAAGTATGTTTTCCACGTCTTCCCCCACATATCCGGCCTCCGTAAGGGTGGTGGCATCGGCGATGGCAAAGGGGACGTTGAGTTTTTTCGCCAGCGTCTGGGCGATGAGGGTTTTGCCGCATCCCGTGGGTCCGAGAAGAAGCACGTTGCTTTTCTGGAGTTCCACATCTGCATCCGTCCTGAGATTGTTGCTGATCCGCTTGAAATGGTTGTAGACCGCTACGGAGACGCTCTTTTTCGCCCACTCCTGGCCGATGACATACTGATCGAGGAAGGCCTTGATCTCCCTCGGCTTCGGGGCTTCGGACATCGGGATGAAATGATCCGCCTCGGCACCCGCCTCTTCGCCTTCCTCATTGAGAATGAGACTGCAGAGGTGGACGCATTCATCGCAAATATAGACTCCGGGGCCGGCTATCAGCTTCTGAACCTCGTCCTGCCCCTTCCCGCAGAAAGAGCACCTGGAATTTCCGCCCTTTCCTCTTCCGTTTCCTTTATCATCAAATTTAAACACGAAACTCTCCCTCCCTGGAGCCTTCCGAAGATACAGCAACAAGGGAGCACCTCGCGGGCTCCCTTGAAGTCTTATCGGAAAGGCTTCGTTGCGAGGAGCAATGGCTACCTCGAATGGATGACTTTATCTATGATCCCGTATTTCAGGGCCTCGTCAGGAGACATGAAGAAATCCCTCTCCGTGTCGGCCGCGATCTTTTTCTTCGTCTGCCCGGTATGTTCGACAAGTATATCATTCAGGCGGTCGCGCAGCTTCAGTATTTCCCGTGCGTGGATCTCCACCTCCGTCGCCTGTCCCTGGGCACCTCCAAGGGGCTGGTGGATCATGACTCTCGCGTTCGGGAGGGCGAGCCGCTTCCCCGGGGCCCCACCGGCGAGGAGAATCGCGGCCATGCTCGATGCCTGGCCGATGCAGATCGTCGATACGGGGCTTTTTATGTACTGCATTGTATCGTAGATGGCCAGCCCTGCGGTGACATACCCGCCGGGACTGTTGATGTAGAGGTGGATGTCCTTCTCCGGATCTTCGCTTTCCAGAAAGAGGAGCTGGGCAACCACGATGTTTCCCGTGTGTTCGTCTATTCCTTCACCGAGAAAGATAATCCTATCCTTGAGGAGCCGGCTGTAGATGTCATAGGTTCGTTCGCCACGGCCGGTCTGCTCGACCACGTACGGAATCAGCATGCTGGGTGCCCTCCTTCCGGAATCAGCCGTTCTGCTGCTCTTCAATCGCCGGAGCAGCAGCCGCGTCCGTAACCCGGACCGCCTCCATGATGGCCTTCACTGTCTTTCTGTACTTGATCCTGTTCGCCACTTCCATGAGGCGTTTCTCGTCCTTGAAGAGGCTGTTGACAAGACGGTTGGCATCAATTTTATAGGTTGAGGCCAGGGTGGCCATCTCCGCTTCGAAGTCTTCCTTTTCCACGGAGACCTTCAGGTCTTCGGCTATCCTGTCGAGAACGAGAGACCGGCGGACGATGGTCTCCGCCTGCTTCCGGATCTCTTCGTCATACTGCTCTTTCGTGGTTCCGGTCTCCTGAAGGTATTCATCCATGGAAATGTTCCTGTTTCGCTGGATTTTTTCCTCGTCTTCCTTCTTCATGGCTTCGACCTGCCTGGAGATCAGTGTTTCAGGAACGTCGAGTCCGGCTTTTCCCGAAATCAGCTCAACGGCGTCGTATTCGGCCCTGGACTGGTTCTCGGCCTGCATTCTCTCGTGAATTCTCTTTCTGACCTCTTCGCGGAACTCGTCTTCAGAGGCGCATTCCTGCTGGAGAACCTTCTGGAAAAACTCCGGCGTGAGCTCGGGGAGCACCCGCTCTTTCACTTCGGTGACGGTCATTTCGTAGCGGAGGGTTTTGCCCACGAGATTTTTCTCGGGATAGTCCTCCTCGACCATCACTTCCGCTTCCGCCCGAGCGCCCGGCTCCTTGCCGAGAAGGGCATCCCTGATCTCGGTCCTGACGGAAGACTGGGAGAGATCCAGGGTGGTCGTGTCCGGTCCGTGCCGTTCATCTTCTCCGTTTTCACCCGAAAGGATGGTGAAGTATTCTATGGCGACCGTGTCAGTCCCGGATATGGGACGTCCCTCCACAGGGACCAGGGTGGAATTCTGTCTCAGAATCTCCTGGACGGTCCCCTCCAGCGTCTCGTCGGAAACATCGGCAACCGCCCGTTCCACCGAAATGTCCTCCAGCTGGGGAAGGTTTATCTCCGGGGTCACCTCGAAGGTGAGCACTACCTCCACGGGGCTGCCCTCCTCCATCTTTTCGATTTTCACGGACGGCTCGTCGATAAGGTCCAGTTCATACTCCTTCACGATTTCCTCTATGGCGTCGGGGAGCATTGTCTCCAGCGCCTCGGCGAATATGGCCTGCTTCCCGAACCGCATCTCAAGAATTTTTCTGGGGGCATGGCCTTTCCTGAATCCAGGAATGTTCACCTTGGACGCAAGCTCTTTGGCTGCCTTGTCGACGTTCCCGGCAAATTCCCCCGGTTCGAACTCCACCTTGATGGAGAGAACGTTTTTTTCCTGGGAAAGCATCTCGGATCTCATACTGTCGCAACCCCTTTCAGTACTGATTCGTACTGTTGTGATGTCAGCTCGAACTGCATTTATGGTCCATCTCTTTTTCAAAGAAAGAGAAAAAAATACGCGGAAGGTATTTTACACGGAAAAGGGACCGAATGCAAAAAAACGGAGATTTTCCCGCAAAAAACCGTCATTGAACCAAAAAAAAAGAAAAAGGCAGCGGAATTAACCGCTGCCTCATGGGTCTGCTCTTTTGAGAAAGGGCTAGAGCTTTACAACGTCAGCAGCCTGATCTCCCTTGGATCCTTGGGTGATCTGGAAAGATACCCGCTGACCTTCGTCAAGAGTCTTGAATCCGTCACCCTGGATGGCGCTGTAGTGGACGAAAACGTCCCTGCCGTCGTCGCTGGTGAGAAATCCGTAGCCCTTTGTCGCGTTGAACCACTTAACTGTTCCCTGGGTTGTCAAATTTGTTCCTCCTAGATGTGTTCACTTTTTGCTGACGGCGCCTGTCAACCCGAAGATAATAAATGGAATTCCGCCTTCTGTCAAGTCGGACTTTTCCGCCCAAATCAACATGGGGGACTTTCCCCCGACCGTCAGTTCTGGAGGAGGGACAGGAGAAATTTCCTCACAAGGTTTCCCGTCACCGTTTTCCTGAATTCTCCGGAGGTCCGGGGATTGATCTCCCGGGACCCCCTGTCCGCAGCTTCGTCTGCCAGTGCGCCCGAAAGCCTTTTGCCTGAAAGAAGCTCCTCGGTCTCCGGAAGGCGGACCGGAAAGGCGGACATGCTTCCTGCGGCAATGCGGACATCTTTCAGAATTCCTTCCTCCAGGACGGCGGAACAGGCGACCGATATCCTGGAAAGTGTCAGGGCCGCCCTCGACCCCCGCTTGTAAAACGCCTGCCGCAGAGATGCCGGGGGAAGGGGAAGAGACACGCCGCAGAGTATTTCATCCTTTTTCATGACCGTCTGCCTGTAGCCGGCAAAGAAGTCCTCCATGGGAACCCGCCGTTCTCCGCGGACGCTCCCCAGGATAACCGACGCTCCGAGAACCAGCAGAGGGACGGGAAGGTCGGCGGCTCCCGAGGCGGAGGCAAGGTTGCCTCCCAGGGTCGCCCTGTTCTGCACCGCCCGGGCCCCGCTCAGTTCCGCCGCCCGGGCAAGGGCGGGAAAAAGGGAGAGAACGTCGGGATGTTCCATGATCATGCTGTCGCTGGCACAGGAACCTGCGAACAGCCCGCCGTTCCTGCGGGCGATGGTTTTGAGCTCCTCCACACGGGAAAGGTCGAGGACTTTTTTCACCTCAATTTTCCCGTTCTTCAGATCGGGGTAGAAATCGGTCGTTCCGGCAAGGAAGGCAATGTCATCGCCGTATTCCGCCCGCAGTTCCAGTGCTTCATCGAGAGATGAAGGCTGGAAAAAGGATTTCCTTTCCTCTTCGGAAAACTCCGGCGGATAATCGCACACCGGTCCGGCGAAGGGTGGAATGTTCTCTCCGTACCCCAAGTCCGCAGCCTTTTCCACTGCCCTGATGATTTTCTCGTAGCCGGTGCAGCGGCACAGGTTTCCGGCCAGGCCGGTTCTGATCGCAGTGCGGTCGGGGTGAGGATCCCGGGCGAGAAGAGCCCTGGAGGCCATCACCATTCCGGGGATGCAGAAACCGCACTGTACGGCTCCCTCCTCGGCATAGGCCTTCTGGAGCATGTCCGGGTTCTCCGGGGAGCCCAATCCTTCCGCAGTGAGAACGGTCCGCCCGTGGACCTGCATGGCAGGAATCATGCATGAATTGACAAGCTCCCCGTCAAGAAGGACGGCGCAGGCGCCGCACTCCCCCTCCCCGCATCCTTCCTTTGCGCCGGTGAGTCCCAGCCTCCTCAATATATCGAGAAGACGATCCAGGGGACGGGCATCCAGCACCCGGATCGTCCCGTTGATGACACAGGTAATTTTCATTGTTCTCCTGCCTTCCGTTCCTGCTTTTTTTCCTTGAGAAGGGAATGAAGATATTCCCCTGTCACCGGTATCCCCTCGGGAAAGACTCCCGCGGCGTGTTCGACGGCTGCGACAAGGGCCGGCGCACCGGAGTCCATGGGAAGTTCCCCTAGTCCCTTCGCTCCGTAGGGACCCCATGAGAAGGGCACTTCCTGGAGATCCACGAAAAAATCCGGCGTGTCGAGGGCCGTCGGGATCAGGTACTGGTTGAGGTGCGCCGTGGTATAGCTCCCGTTTTTCATCCCCACGTCCTCGAGGTAGGCGTAGCCGAACGCCTGGAGGGATCCCCCTTCGATCTGCCCTGTGGCAAGGACCGGAGAAATCGCCCTTCCCAGCTCGGCTGAAACAAAGGCCTTCCGGGGTGCAATTTCGAAGGTATCCATGTCCACCTCGACCTCCACCACGTTGGCGATCCAGGCGTAGGCCTTGTAAGCGTCCCCGGTGTAGGTTGCCTCATCCCATGAGAAGCCCGGAACCGGCCGATACCGCGCCGTCGCCGAAAGAATTCCGGGGAAGAAGGCAAGCCGCTTCGCCATGTCGAAGAAAGGGATCCGGTCATTTTTGCCTGCCGTAAAAGCTCCATTTTCAAAGGAAAAACTCTTCCCGGCAAACTCTTCAAGTTCAGCCGCTTTTTCCGCCATTTGTTTCACCAGGGACAGGCAGGCATCCTGGACCGTTTTTCCCACGTACATAGTCGTCCTGGAGGCGACCGTGGGGCCGCTGTTGGGAACCACCGACGTATCGGGAACATGGTGGACGACGCTCGCGAGGTCGAGGCCGAGGGTCTCCGCCGCGATCATGGGCAGGACGGTGGATGCCCCCTGGCCCATTTCAACGCTGCTCACCAGCACCTCCACCCTCCCTGTCCCCGCCACCCGGACGGATGCTGAACCATTGATATTTTCCTCACCGCTTCCGGTGAAACCGCCGCCGTGAAGACCGAGAGAGATGCCTATCCCCTTCCTGAGAAATGGATTCCTTCTGTTTTCTTCGGCGAACAGGCGTCGTTTTTCCCGGTAGCCGGACATTTCAACCACTTTGTCCAGAACGAGCTCCGCCGACATCCCTTCTCCGAGGACCTGCCCGTAGGGAAAGGAAGATCCGTTTTTCAAAAGGTTTTTCTTCCTGAGATCCAGGGGGTCCATTCCGAGGACATCCGCAATCCTGTCCATGTGCCGTTCAATGGCGAAATTGCTTTGAGGAACCCCGAATCCCCTGTAGGCTCCGTTGGGAGGCGTGTTTGTGGCGACCGCCCGGGCCCTGACCGAAACGTCGGGAATGAAATAGCACCCGGTGGCGTGAAGTATGGAGCGGGAGAGAACCACCTTGCTCATGGTGGTGAAGGCGCCCCCGTCAAGGACGATGTCGATTTCCGCCGCAACCAGAGTTCCGTCCTTTTTGACCCCCGTCCGGTGCCTGATGACCGACGGGTGGCGCTTCGTGGTGCACAAAAGGTCTTCTTTCCTGTCATAGACCATTTTCACCGGCCGCCCGCTCTTCAGGGCGAGAAGGGCCGCATGCAGTCCGAGGATGGACGGATAGTCCTCTTTTCCCCCGAAGCCCCCCCCTGTCACAGACTGGCGTACCCTGACCTTTTCGGTGGGGAGCCCCAGTCCTTTGACCAGGGCTGAATGAACGTAATAAGGACACTGCATGGAACCTATGACCTCAAGGGATCCGTCCTCCCCCGGAAGGGCAGCCATGCCCTGGGGTTCGAGATAGACGTGCTCCTGGTGTTTGGTCCTGTAGGTTCCCTCCACTATTACATCCGCTGAGGAAAAGGCCTCCGCGGCATTCCCAGAAGCGACCGAATACTCGTCCATAACGTTGTTTTCGCCCCAGATGACCTGCGAGCAGGCGATTGAGTCCTCTACGGTGAGGACGGGGGGCAGTTCCTCAACGTCCACAGTAACTGCGGCAAGAGCCTCCCGGAGCGTTTCCTTATCCGGAGCCGCTATCAGGGCAACCGCCTGTGACGGGAAGGAGACAAAGGGATCGGCCAATGCGGGGTAATCGTCCCGGATCATGGAAACCGCGTTGATTCCCGGTATGTCCCGTGCCGTGACCAGGACGACCCGGCTCCAGTCAAAAGAGGGATTCATTCGGATTTCCCGTATTCTCCCCCTGGGTACCTGTGCCCGCACCGTTCCGCCGACCCAGCACCCGTCGATGGTCAGGTCATCCAGGAACTGTGTACTTCCGCACGCTTTTGCCAGGCCATCGGTTCTCGGAAGGGGAGAACCTACTAGGGCCGTTTTCTGGTCCAACCGGCGCTCCTCCTTCCTATTTCAGTCCTGACCGGGCGTTTCTGGCCATCACGTTTCTCATGTACAGGCCGCGGATGTCCTCTATGGAGGAATACTCGGAAGAATCCATCCACTCTCCGATTTCCCGGGCCACCTTTCCGTATATTTCCGGTCCGTGCTGTATGGCCGCGGAACAGATCTGCACCAGGGATGCCCCGGCCATGAGGAACTGAAGGGCATCCCTGCCGCTGGAAATGCCTCCCACGCCGATTACGGGCTTCGGCTGGACCGATGCTATCTGGTAGACGATGCGGAGGGCGATGGGGCGGATAGGGGGCCCCGAAAGCCATCCCTGGCCGTAGGTCGACCCGAGTGGGGGCTTCGGCGTGTCAATGTCAAAATCCAGGGCGGGTCCGAAGGAGTTGATGGCCACGAAACCATCCACAATTTCCGCCGCTCTCACCGCCAGCTCCTCGATATCCGGTGTGTTGGGAGATATTTTCATCCAGACAGGAACGGATACAGCCTCCCGGAGGGCCCTGGCCACGTCGAGGAGGGGATCGAGGGATTTCCCCGTATAGTGGGTGGAAAACTCGATGATGTCGGGCCCGACTTCTTTTTCCAGCAGCCTGCCGAGAGTCCGCACATCGTCCGGCGTGTAGCCGATGGAGGCGATGAGGGGAACTCCGGCCCGTTTGACCTCCCGGTAGGCTTCCAGGTACTCCTCCACCGGCGTCTCGGCCCAAGTTTCGCAATTGAGCAAACCGCCGCAGGATGCCTTCCGTATGGTGGGCCTCGGGTCCTTCGCGGGAACCATGGAGACCGTTTTTGTCACGATTCCTCCGGCTCCGCCCACCACAGCCTCCCGCAGCCTAACCGCCGTTCCCACATTCGGCCCTGCGGCTGTCAGCACCGGATTTGAAAAAAAGACATCATGGACACGAGAAGAAAGATCAGCCATTAGTAAGCCTCCCTGAACTCACAAATTTCGAAAATGGAGCGACAGCGCTGACGCGGCCCTTTTGGCCCGGAACCGGAGAGAGTCCATATCGTGACCGGGGAACTCTCCCTTCCGCCAGAGAATTTTTCCGTTGACCGCGGTGAGATGGACTTTCCCGCCCTTTGCCCCGAACAGGAGATGCCCGAGAAGGTTTTCCTCCGAAACGGGAGAGAGGGGAATGTAATCGAGAACAGCGATATCCGCCGAAGCTCCAGGCCGGAATCCCGTCCGGACCGGAAGGCGTCTCTGAAGAACTTTGTACGGAAAGCGGAACATCATGTCCGCCATCCTGGAATAGGGTTCTCCTCCCCCCGCTCCGAGGAGCAGGTATGAGCGGAGAGCGGCCACCATATCTCCCGACATCCCGTCCGTCCCCAGGAGATGGCCGGGAAGCCTGTCCCTGTCGGGCTTCCCGACCCTGTTGTTGGCGTTGGATTCAGGATTCAGGACAACCACGGGCTTGATCTCCCCGAGGAGGGAATAATCCTTCTCAGAGAGATGGACACAATGGATCAGGAAACTGTCTCCGTCCAGAAGACCAAAGGAGTTCAGGCGGTCCACCGGCCCCTCGTACCCCTGTTCCCGGCAGAAGGCGAGATCCTCCGGAGCTTCCCCGCAATGAACATGAACCGGCATTTCCGCCGGTTTTTCCGACGAAATGAAGGCCAGGGTCTCCTCCGAAAGGGTCAGGTTGGCGTGGAGCCCGAACATCCCCCCAAGGAAGGGGTCGCTGCGGTGCTTTTCCCAGAAGGAAACATTTTCCGCTACCTGGCGCTTCATTGCCTCTTTCCCCTGCCGGTCGGATGTCTCCAGGCAGAGCACCGCCCGGATCCCCGCATGGGAAACGGCTTCCGCGGCCGCGTCGAGGCTTCCCCTGTCAAGGTTCATGGAGGCATGATGGTCAAAAATAGAGGTCACCCCGAAGGAAAGGGAATCCAGAGCTCCCATGAGCACTGAATAATAGAGCGACTCCTCGTCGATTACCCTGTCCAGGCGCCACCAGAGATTTTCGAGAATCTCGGGAAAGGTCTCCGTCGGACCTGCGGGGGAAATTCCCGGGGCGAAGAAAGAGTACAGGTGGTGGTGGAAATTGACGAGTCCCGGAAGAATCAGCCGCCCTTCCACGTCGAAGAAGGGGATGCCGTCTCTCCGGACGGTCTCCCAGGGACCGATCTCCACCACTCTTCCGTCGGAGACAAGCAGGGCTCCGTCTTCGAGAAAGAGCCCCGCACCGTCGGCCACGACACCCCGTCCGATGACAAAGTCAGGATTATCGCCGAATTTCCCGGTCATTTGAAACCCTTGATCGACGCAAGGACCTTCTCGGGAGTCAGCGGAAGGTCATAGATTCTCCTGCCCGTGGCGTCGAAAATGGCATTGGCAATGGCCGGAGCCGGTCCGTTGATCCCTATCTCCGAAATGGATTTAGCGCCGTAGGGACCCGTTGGCTCGTCCGATTCCGCCAGGATGGTCTTCATCACCGGCATGTCCAGGGTACCGAAAATCTTGTAGTCCCAGAAGGAGTTGTTCGTCATCTTCCCACGCGGGTCGAAGAGATACTGTTCCGTGAGGGCATAGCTGATGCCGTTCATGGTGGCCCCTTCGATCTGCCCCTCGGTGAGGACAGGGTTGATCGCCCTCCCGCAGTCTCCGGCTGAGACGAACTTCACCAGGCGGACCTTTCCCGTTTCCAGGTCCACGTCCACCTCGGCGAAGTGAGCCATAAAGGGCGCCGGCGATTCATCTCCCGTGTAGGAGGCGCCGGCCTGGATCTGGAACTGGTCGTGGCTGTACAGGGTGAAGCAGGCAATTTTGGAAAAGGACGCTTCCTCCCCAGTCTGCCTGTTCACCACGACCCCTCCGTCGCCGAGAAAGAGCGATTCGGCGGGTGCGCCCATGAGGACAGAGGCCGCGGACATGATCTGGTCCCTGATCTTCCCGGCGCAGCGGAGCACCGCCTGGCCCGAGACGTAGGTTGTGGAGGAAGCGTAGGCGCCGGTGTCGAAGGGGGTAAGGTCCGTGTCGGAGGAAAGGATGAGAATCATTTCCACGGGTACCTTCAGCGTTTCCGCGGCAATCTGGCTGAGGATGGTGTCGGACCCCGTTCCTATATCAGTGGCACCGACATACAGGTTGAAGGAGCCGTCGTCGTTCATCTTCATGGACGCGCTTCCCATGTCCACCTTCGGGATACCGGAACCCTGCATGGAAACGGCGGCGCCGACACCCTTGACCCATGAGCCGGAGGTTATCCTCTTTCCCCGGAGCCGGCTCCAGCCTATCTCTTCTGCTCCGCGGTCCAGGCACTCGGACAGCCTGCACGACTTGATGATCTGGCTGACCCCCTCGGTCCCTTCGCCGATCGCCTTGAAGACTTCGGAGGTTTCCCCCTCGCGGATATGCCACTTCTTTACGTATTCGACGAAATCCGTCCCGAGTTTTCTGCAGATGCCGTCCACATGCTGGTTGAAGGCGAAATACCCCTGGGTGGCGCCGTATCCCCGGTAGGCTCCCCCCACCGGGAGGGTGGTGTAAACCGCTCTTCCTGTGAAGGAGACGTTCGGGATCTTGTTAAACATGGGGAGAACCTTCGATCCGGCGTTGGAGAGCACCGTCAGGGCATGGGCCCCGTAGGCGCCGGTATTCATGATGTCGTTCATTTCCAGGGCGGTTATGGTACCGTCCTTCTTCACGCCTGTCTTTATGCGGACCCTCATGGGATGCCTCGTCCTCGCCGTGGTGAAAACTTCATGGCGTGAAAGCTCGGCCTTTACGCTCCTCTTGTATTTCCACGCCGCCAGGGCTACGTAGGGCTCGAGGATGATCTCCTGCTTGCTGCCGAAGCCTCCGCCGATCCTGGGCTTCACCACCCTGATCCTGTGGGCGGGAATACCCGTCACCCTGCTGACCGTCCTTCGGGCATGGAAGGGGACCTGTGTCGTGGAGTAGATGATCAGCCTGCCCTTTTCGTCGAAGGTGGCCGTGGCCGCGTGGGGTTCCATGGCACAGTGGTTCGTGTAGTGGGTCCTGTAGGTTTCCTCTTCGATGAAGTCCGCTTCCGCGAAGCCCTTTTCCACGTCGCCGAAGGAAAAGAGCACTTCCCCCGCCATATTCTCTTCCGGGCGGTATGGCACGGGAAGGGGAGCGAAAGCGCCGTCCCCGTGGAGACAGGGAGCCCCCGGCTCCATGGATTTTTCCGGATCAAAGAGGGGTTCGAGCTGACCGTACTCCACCCGAACTGCACCTGCCGCCTCCCGGGCAATCGCAGGAGATTCCGCCAGCACAGCCCCGACGATATCGCCCACGTATCGTACCCTCTTGTTGAAGAGGGCGGTATCGTAGGGGGAGGGCTCCGGATATCCCTGCCCTGCCGTGGTATACAGTTCCGACGGGGTGTTGCCCGAATGGAAGACGTCGACCACACCCTCCATGCCCCGGGCCGGGCCGTCGTCTATGGACAGTATCTCCGCATGGGCATGGGGTGAATAAAAGAAGACGAGATAGAGAGGATCCTTTACCTCGAAGTCTGCGGTATACCTGGCGGCCCCGCAGGCCAGGGAAAGGGAATCCACCTTCAGGACCGGTTTCCCGACCACGGAAAAATCAGTCATGGCTGCTCATCCTCCTTGCGGCGAGACGGACCGCCTCGATGATCTTGACGTACCCGGTGCATCGGCAGGAATTCCCGTCAAGGGCCCTGCGGATCTCGTCATCCGTCGGATTGGGGATTTTTTTCAGAAGGCAGTATGCGGCCAGGATCATGGCAGGGGTGCAAAAACCGCACTGGACGGCCCCAGTCTCGACAAAGGCGCTCTGCAGCGGATGAGGGGAATGAATGGAACCGATGCCGGCCACGGTGAGAATTTCCTTCTCCTGGGCAGACGCGGCGAAGACCTGGCAGGAATTCACCAGGGCACCGTCGAGCACCACGGCACAGGAGCCGCAGGCACCTTCCCCGCAGCCCCGGTGGACCTCGGTGCGGCCGTTTTCCCGCAGCACGTCCAGAAGGACCGCGTCAGGAGCGAAGGACCACTCCTCTTTCCGCCCGTTGATGAAAAATGTTCCCTTCATCGGGTTTCCTCCTCCCTGAAAAGGGCTGACTTCACACAGCGTTCCACCTGGACCGCGGCAATTTCCGAAAGATACTCGGGGGATCCGGCAGGTTTTCTTCCGAAGCGGGCAGTGCCCATCTTGCGCAGGTCAAGGGACGAAACTTTCGAAAGATCCGCGCCGTTCAGCGCCTCCTCAAGCTCCGTCAGCCGGGTTACCCTGTCTGTCCCCCCCGAAAGGGCGACCCGGACCCTCTCTATCATGGATCCGTTTTTTCGGGCGAGGACGGATACGGTGAAGGCCGGGTAGTCGAAGCCCACGCGGACTTCCCTGTAATAGGCCGATACCCAGTCGAATGCGTCCGGGAAAAGGAGGGATGTGATCAGGGTTCCTTTCTGGACCGGCCTGTTGGCCAGCCACGTAGACAGGTCAAAGGAACCGGCGTTCTTTCCCTCGGTGCAGATTTCTCCCTCCAGGACGGCCATGGGACCGATGAGGTCGGACCAGAGGGGAAAAAGAGACGCGCTCCCTCCGACGGTTATCCTGTTCCGCAGAGGGGTGGAAGCGGCTGAACCGAGGGCGGAAGCGAGAATGCAGCCAGGATAAAGGTTGGAGAGGTTTTCCGCCGCCGATGCAAACGTCTGGTTCGCCCCGATTTCCAGAATTCCCCTGTCCGTTTTCAGGTAATTCAGGGGCACCCTTGCAAGATCCACCACTCCGGAATAGGAACTGATCCCGCTTTTTACGAGGCTTGTTCCTCCTCCGTGGGGTATCGTTCTTTCCCTTCCGAGAAATGCGACGGCTTCATCAACCGTCTCCGGGAAATACCATTGCACCATATTCATCTTTCTCCCCCTTTATCGGAACGATCAAAGGCCGATTCCTGCAGATAACCTGTCGGCGGCATGCGCTTTCTCCCTTAACTTTACCTCAATCAATGTGAGCCGTCCAGAGAGTGAATATCTTCTCCCAGGATGTCACCGATTCTTTTTCCTGACTCCTTTTCGATCCAGCGGACGATCCGCCGCGCCCGGGCAAACCGTTTTCTTATGTTCGCCCCGGCATTCCGGTTTTCTCCGTATTCTGCCATCGCACTTCTTTTCCTTTCGGCAAGAGACACAGGAGAGGTTCCCCGGACCAGCTTGTCTGCCAGGTAGAGCAGTTTCGCCTCTGAGGCCGCCCGTGGCGGAATACCCATGTGGCACGAGGCGATGGCAGCCACTGCGGGAAAACCGCAGACCTCGAGGAAAACCTTTCCCGCCTCGTCATGTTCCGGAAGTGCCCTGCAGATATCGTGCAAAAGGCAGGCGTTCTCGAGCAGACATCCGTCCACCCCGGCTCCGCATGGCAATACCGCGGCCAGCCGGAGCGCAACCGAAGCCACCTTCGCCGAGTGGGCTATGACCTCCCCGGGAGTTCCCGCAATGGAAAAAAGGACCCGCCTCTCCGCGGGAGAGGGTAAATGGATTCTTTCCGCCCTGAGGCGCACCCTTTCAAAATCCTCCGGCTCGTCCATGTCCATGAGCACCCCTTCGTCGGCCACGGCAAGATCGACGGAGTTTTTCTCTCTCATTTCCAGGAAACGCTTCAGCCCTCCCTCGCCGGTGTAATTCAGGATATGGGGTATGAAGGAGGCCCCGATAAGGGGAGGATGCCCCCGCTTCCCCTGGAAGAGAGGGTACGTAATTCCCCGGAAGGACGCATACCTGGCGAGGAGACGCACCGTCGCCGGACGTACGGTGGGGATATCGGCGGGAAGAAGAAAGAAGGCCCTGGAAGAAGACGAAAGGGATGCAGCTCCCGTCTGCACGGAAGAGAACATCCCTTCTGAAAACCTCGGATTGAAAACGGGGCGTGCACCCGCTCCGGCTGCACAGATATCCGTTTCCTCCCGCCTGAATCCCGTTACCACCACGACGTCGCCTATGCCGGCATCGGCCATCGAACGGACGGCCCACTCCAGCGCAGCCCGTCCGTCCAGTTCGGAAAGGGGTTTGAAGAAGCCCATCCTGCTCGAATAGCCAGCGGCAAGGATGACGGCGGAAATTTCGGAGGGCTTCATGGGAAAAGCTTACGTCGTCGGCTGGAGCCGCCTGAATATCTGCGATATGGCGATATAATGACTATGGACCGAGTTTCTGTAGGAAGCGAGGGATCGTCCTCTGTACCTGTCCAGTCCCTTGTCCACGTCTCCCTTGCTTTTCCTGATGTTTGCAGCGAGGATGTGAGCGCCTATGCGCACGTTGTTTGAGGGGATGATGAGGTCTGTCTTCGAACGGATGGGAAAAGTCCTGATGATCCAGGGTTTGTTGGCGTTCCAGTTGATCTGCATGAGACCGTAATTTCCCTTGCTCACAGCCTTTTCCTTTATGGTGGACTCCTTGACCATAATGGAGGCTACAAGAAAGGGATCGAGGTTATACTGGGCTGAATAATCCTCAATGAGCCGCGCATAATAGGAAATGTTCTTCGGGGAAACCTTGGGATTTTTCCGCATGAAATAGGTCTCGATGGCCTTGAGCCTGTTGCGCTGGTCCTTTTTCGAGCGGTAGCGCTGCATTGTATGGAATTCCTTGCTGGTGGAAAAAGGGGCCGAAAAAGCGTGCTTCACATCCACGGCAAAAAACAGCAGAGCGGACAACACAAATATACAAGGTGCCAAACGTATTCTCATAATGGTACTCCTTTCTGCAGATTGTAGCTCCTGCCGAAGAGGGTAGAAAAAGTGCGCTTATTATAGCAATTCTTCGATTTTTAGGCTATTGTTAATCGGTGCCCCCAAGGGCGCCATAACTTCGCAGTGGAGGTGATCACTCGATGAATCCCGTTTTGGAAGCCATAAAAAACAGAAGAAGCATAAGAAAGTTCCGCCGGGAACAAATTCGCCGGGAAGAGCTCGACCTCATTCTTGAGGCTGCGATCTGGGCTCCCAGCGGCCACAACGCTCAGCCCTGGCATTTCCTCGTGATCCAGGACAGAGCAAAAATCGACGAGATGAGCGAAAAGACGATCCGCCTTATGGCCAACTCCCCGATCGAATGGGTCAGGAAGCTGGCGGGAAGAGAGGGGTACCATCTTTTCCACAGGGCCCCCACGGTGATCGTCGTCTCAGGGAAAAAGCCGGGCAGTGACCTGCTGTTCCCCCACGCCGACTGTTCGGCAGCCATACAGAATATGCTCCTTGCCGCGGAGTCTCTGAATATCGGGAGCTGCTGGATCGGCCTCACCGGGTTTCTCTTCGGGATCCCCGAAGAAGTGGAAGCCCTCGGGATTCCTGAAGACTGCCAGCCTCTCTACTCGGTCTGTTTCGGTTACAGGGACGACTCCTTCGTTCCGCCGGTTCCTCCGAGGAAAGAAGGAAAAATCACCTTCTACAGGGCCGAATAAACATATTGGTGCGAGAGGGGGGACTCGAACCCCCACGCCCTGAGGCATCAGATCCTAAGTCTGACGTGTCTGCCGTTCCACCACTCTCGCGCCGCTGTTCCATGCCGTGGCATAATAACATTATTGCCCGTTTTTGGGAAGACGTTTTCTTGCTCTCCCGGAAAGGGAAAGGTTCCGCGCCTTATCCCGGTGCCTCCGGACGAAAGAAGGGTGCGCCGCTCTGAAAAGATCAAAAGGAACGGGATTTCTGCTGCTGTTTCTCTTCGGCTTCGCCACTGCACTTTTTCTCTTTTCCAGGTGGGACGAGCTGACGGCGGCCGGAAGGGTCCTCTTCGGCGACGGAGGATCCTTGGGCGGAGCTTTCCGGCATGTATTAGGCAGTCTTCCGGGCCTGATCCGTGAATATTCTTCTGCCTTTCTGTGGGCCTACGGGCTCTTTATCGCGGGAGTGATCTTTCTCGAAGAAAAAAACCCCGACAGGACCATAGCCTGGCTTCTAGTCCTCATCCTACTTCCGGTGGTCGGTTTCGTTCTCTACCTCTTCTTCGGACCTGACATCCGGGGACGGGGCTACTTTCGCAGGCTGAAAAGGAAGAAGCGGCGGATCCGACAGGAAGGGACACCCCAGCAAGGAGGAAACAGGGGAGACCCCATGTCGGGATCCCCGGAACAAAAAACGGCCCTCATGCTTTCGAAAAGCGCCAGGGCCCTTCTCACCACGGGGAATTCGGTCAAAATGCTCCTCAACGGGGAGGAAACCTTTTCAGCCATAACAGACGCCCTTTCGCGGGCCGAAAAGTACATCCACATGGAGTATTACTCCATAGCCAACGACACCATAGGCAACACCATAAAGGACATCCTCATAAGAAAAGCCGGAGAAGGCGTACGGGTCAACGTCATCTTCGACAGCGTGGGAAGCTGGGATCTCGGAACGAGGTACGTCGTTGCACTGAAAAATGCGGGAGTCAGGGTCCACTCCTTTCTCCCCGTGTCATTCCCGAGTCTCAGGAGAGAGCTCAACTTCAGAAACCACAGAAAAATCGTGGTCGCCGACGGAACCATCGGTTTCATGGGCGGATTGAACATCGGCGATATGTACATCGAAGGAGAGCCCTCCATAGGATTCTGGAGAGATACCCACATCGAACTGACCGGGCCGGCCGTATCATGTCTCGACGATATTTTCCGGGCGGACTGGGCATTTTGCGACAATAAACCCCTTGAAGATCTCGCTCTTGCCCCCGCTCCTCCCGCAGGGGAAGCGCCTGTGCAAATTGCGGCAAGCGGGCCGGACAACAACTGGAAATCCATCCTCCAGGGCTACTTCTCGCTCATCACCAACGCCAGGAAATCCGTCTGGCTGTGCACCCCCTACTTCGTCCCGGGTGAACCCCTGATGACTGCCCTCGCCGTTGCTGCGATGAGCGGAGTAGACGTTCGAGTCATGATACCCCACAAAACGGACCACGCCATAGTCTACTGGGCCTCCCTCTCAAACGTGGAGGAGCTCCTCAAGGCGGGAGTCAAGGTCTACCGCTACGAAAAAGGATTCATCCATTCGAAAATCCTCATCGCGGACGGCTCCTCCGTGTCTGTGGGAACGGCAAACCTGGACGCCAGGAGTCTTGAGATCAATTTCGAGGTACAGGCGTTCATCTATGACGCCTCCGTGGCGCGGGATTTCATCCGGGCGTATGAAAACGACATGGAAGAAAGCTCCCAGTTCCGGCTGCACGAATGGCTCCGGCGCCCCTTCAGCCAGAAGGTGCTGGAATCAGCCGGCCGCCTATGGTCATCCCAGCTCTGAGAAGAAAAAGCAAAAAGGGCCCGGAGCGTATTCCGGACCCTTCTCTCTATGAAAAACATGTCGGTATTTTTTAATGGTGGACTGTGAGGGACTCGAACCCACGACCCGCTGATTAAGAGTCAGCTGCTCTACCAACTGAGCTAACAGTCCAAATTTTTGGCATTTTCTATAGTGGCGCGCCCGGCAGGATTCGAACCCGCGACCAACAGATCCGAAGTCTGTGACTCTATCCACTGAGCTACGGGCGCTCGTTTTTAATGGGGTGAGCGAGGGGACTCGAACCCCCAACATCTGGAGCCACAGTCCAGTGCTCTAACCGATTGAACTACGCTCACCATGCTATCACTGGCGCGCCCGGCAGGATTCGAACCCGCGACCCACGGCTTAGAAGGCCGTTGCTCTGTCCGGCTGAGCTACAGGCGCCTGAATAGTGGAGCGGGAAACGGGATTCGAACCCGCGACCTACGGCTTGGAAGGCCATCGCTCTAGCCAACTGAGCTATTCCCGCACCTTTGCATCTTGGTCGGGGCGAAAGGATTTGAACCTTCGACCCCCTGCTCCCAAAGCAGGTGCGCTAACCAGACTGCGCTACGCCCCGATATTGTAGCTAACTTTTACCGAAACCGCAACAACAGAATCTGGTGGAGCTGGGGGGATTCGAACCCCCGGCCTCTTCCGTGCGAAGGAAGCGCGCTCCCTCTGCGCTACAGCCCCGGCAGACCAACGGCGATTATTGTAATGAGCGGAGGGCGACTTGTCAAGCGCCCCAAGGTGAGATAATCTAAGACTTTCAAATCGAAACAGTCGGGATGGGTGATGTACCGTGTCCTTCGGACCGGAACTCTTTACGGCGATAGCCCGCTCCTTTGAAGAATCAGTCCTTCCTTGCAGGATAGGGAAAATAGAAACAGGGGATACCTGGGCAGCTTTCCGTCTTTCCTCCGGGAAGGACCGGTGGTTTCTTTTTTCGTGGAATCCAGGGAGCTACGGCTGCGGGCTTGTCGGAGAGGACGGCATCGCCTCCCTGAAAAAAACGAGGGGCTCCCGGTCCTCCTTCGGCGAGGCCTTGAAGAGAAACTTACAGAACGCATCGATCCTGTCGGTACGCCAGCTGAACAGCGACCGAGTCCTTGTTTTCGCCGCCGAGCGGCTGGTGGGGGCCGGCTTTTCCGTTCGGCTGAGCCTCGTCTTCGAAGGAACCGAAAGGAACAGCAACCTCGTCATCCTGGACGAAACCGGCTCCATTCTCGAACCGGCAAAACATATCCACGGGGACATGAACAGGTACAGGATGATCCTTCCAGGGATCGCCTACACTCCCCCGCCGCCCCTGAAGGGGAAAAGCCTCGAGGAAACGGGGGGGCTTAAGGGACCGGAAGATCTCAGGGAACTCAGGGGCATAGGCAAAGGTCTCTCCGGCATTCTTTCCCGTTCCTGGGACAGCCGTCCGGTGCCGGTCTGGAACAACATGCTGGCGCGGCTTCTGTGCGGAGGAGAACGGCAACTCCTTCTTCAGCGGCACGACAGCCTCCTTACCGTTTTTCCCGAACCCCTCCCGTCCTGTGAGGTGCTTTCCGGGCCCCTTCTTGAGCGGTGCGGGGAGGAAGTGCTGTCTTCCTATTTTCTCGGACAGCGGGAACGGGTTCTCTCCGGAGTGAAAAAGGGCCTTGAAAAGGAAATCAGAAGCAGAAAACGGCACAGGGACGGCCTGGAGAACCAGATCCGCCTCTCCGAGCGGGGGGGCGAGTTCCTGAAGATGGGCAACCTGCTTCTTGCCGCGGGAGAGAGGATACCTGCAAGGGCCAGGGAAGTTGAACTACAGGACTGGGAAACGGGGGAACTCCTCCTGGTTCCCCTCGATGAAAACCTCACGGCCTCCCAGAACGCCGAGAGGTATTTCAGGAAATACAAGAAGGGGAAGGTCGACAGGGACGCCGTGAAGAAGGCAATATGGTCTATCGACGAGGGCATCAGCGAACTCGAAGAACAGATCGAGACACTGGAATCCATCGATGACCCGGATCTTCTCTCCGTATCAGCCCGGGATGTCATGGAGTGGCTCGCCCCGAAAAGAACAACTGCCGGCAGGAAGCACAAGACGGTCCCTCCGCCCCACATCAGGCTTGAAAACGGGGGGGACCTCATTTTTATCGGCCTGAACGCAAGGGGCAATCGGCACGTCACTTTCAAGGTCGCCGCTCCGACCGATTTCTGGTTCCACGTCCACGAAATGCCGGGAGCCCACGTCATCCTCAAGACGGCGGGAAAGGACGAATCTCCGGCGGATTCCTCCGTGGAAATTGCGGCGTCCCTGGCGGCATGGTTCAGCAGGGCGAAGAATTCCGGAAAAGTGCAGGTGGACTACACGGAAAAGAAAAACGTCCGGTCCATCCCCGGAAGCGCCATCGCCCACGTGACCTACGTCCATCCAAGGACGATCCTTGTCAGTCCGGAGAGGTGGAAAGAATATCCCGAAGCTGCCCGGTCAAGGCAGCTGGAAGGCAGGATGTGAAGAAGAGCCGTTTCCCTGTTTTCGGGTGAAGAAAGGACAGCTTCCAGGAGTGCAGGAAAACCCTCCCCGCGGAAGCTGCCTTTTTTTTATCTGCGCCGTAGAGCACGTCCCCCACGATGGGGTGTCCCATAGAACTCAGGTGGACCCGGATCTGGTGCGTTCTGCCAGTGGCGATGTCGCACTCTAGAAAGGAATAGCCGTCACGGACCCACAGCCTTCGGTAGTCGGTGAGGGCAGGCTTCCCGTCTTCCACCACCGCCATGCGGAGCCTGTTTGACGGGCACCGTCCGATGGGGGCATCGATGCGTCCCGAAGGTTTTTTCACCCTGCCGTGTACGAGGGCAAGGTACTGTTTCCGGACTTCCCTCAGCCGGAACTGGTTCTGCAGGTTTTCCAGTATTTCCTGCTCCCTGGCGACCACCAGAAGCCCTGAGGTGGACGCGTCGAGCCTGTGCACTATCCCGGGCCGGAGAACGTTGTTGAAGGAACCGAAATCGCGGAAACGGTGGAGCAGACCGTGCACAAGGGTTCCGTGTCGGTTTCCCGGGGCGGGGTGGACCACCACACCGCTCGGCTTGTCGACCACGATGAGCCACTCGTCCTCGTAGACCACTCCGAAAGGGACCTCCTCCGGCTCGAGATCGAGAGACTCCGGAGGAGGAAGCGTCACTTCCGCCGCTATCCCCGGGACCATTTTCATTCCGGGCTTGGCTTTCCTGGGGGGAAGAAGACGAACATTCCCGTCTTCCACGAGCTTTCTCGCGAAATTCCTGGTAATCCCCAGCCTGGAGGAAAGAAAGACATCGAGGCGGATGCCCCTGTCTTCCTCTCCGGCAGCAATGGTTTCCGTTCCGTTTTCGGGACTGTCGGGGAACCCCCCGTCGTCGTCTTCACAGGAAGAAGAACCGACGGGGGGAAGATCCTCCATCATGAAGAACGACCGGCAGGCTCAGGCGGAAAGGACTGCCGAGCACCTCGGGCACAGCCCGTTTTCGTCGCCTTCCTCGGTATACTGCCAGCACCTGGGGCACTTTTCGCCCCCGGCCTTGTCCACCCCGATCCGGAGACCTGTCTCCTCATCTTCCCGGACCACAGCCATGTCTCCGATCATCTCAACCCAGCGGAAGCCTGAGACGATGGAAAACACCCTGAGATCTTCGTCGGAGAAAAGGGAGGCTGCCTCGGGGGCCTCTTTTCGCTCCACCTCGACCCTGGCGTCCAGCGAATGGCCGATGATGCCCGCGCTTCTCGCCTGCTCCAGGACCCGGCTCACTGCCGCCCGCACGGTGAGGACCTTCGCCCATTTCTCTTCGAGCTGTTTCCCTTCGGTCACAGCAAAGGATTCCGGCCAGTCCGAAAGGAAGATGCTTTCGGGGAGCTTCGTGTCAATCTTCCGCATTTCCTGCCAGACTTCCTCGGCGGTGAAGCTGAGGACCGGGGCCAGCATCCGGATAACCGCCGAAAGGACAAGCCACATGGCCGTCTGGCCGCTTCTCCTCGAAAGGGAATCGGTCCCGTCGGCGTACATCCTGTCCTTGCTCGAATCCAGGTAGAAGGAGCTGAGCTCGTTCACGCAGAACTGGTGGATGGCGAAGGTCGGCACGTGGAACTCGTAGTCGTCGTAGGCCACGTTCGCCCTTTCGATGACTCCGTTGAGCTTCTGCAGGATCCACCGGTCCATCTCCGTCATTTTTTCCACGGGGACGGAGTGGCTCTCAGGGTCAAATCCCTTCAGGTTGGCGAGGAGGTACCGGGCGGTATTCCGGATTCTCCGGTACGATTCGCTCAAATTCTTGACGATCCCCTGGGAGATGCGGATGTCGTTCCGGTAGTCCGTAGAAGCCACCCAGAGCCTCAGTATGTCCGCTCCGTACTCGTTGATGACCTCCTGGGGCGCAACCACGTTCCCCAGGGATTTCGACATCTTCTTGCCCTCGCCGTCGACGATGAAACCGTGGGTGAGCACCTGCTCGTAGGGAGGCCTGCCGTACATCCCCACGGAGGTGAGGAGGGACGTCTGGAACCAGCCGCGGTGCTGGTCGCTTCCCTCGAGGTACATGTCCGCGGGCCATTTCAGTTCCGGCCTGACCTTCAGAACGGCGGCGTGGCTCGATCCGGAATCGAACCACACGTCCATGATGTCCTTTTCCTTGGTCAGGTGCTTTCCGCCGCAGTGGGGACAGAAACACAGCTCCCCGAGGAGGTCTTCGGGGGTCTTGCTCCACCAGGCGGAGCAGCCTTCCTTCTCCACGTGCTTCTGTACCGCAAGAACCCGGTCTTCGGTGAGGACGGGCTTTCCGCAGTCGTCACAGTAGAAGGCGGGGATAGGCACACCCCAGATCCTCTGCCTGCTGATGCACCAGTCCGACCGGTCGCGGACCATGTTGTAGATCCTTTCCTTGCCCCATTCAGGAATCCAGCGTACGTCCTCCTCGATACAGCGGAGGGCTTCTTCGCGGAAATTCGACACGGAGACGAACCACTGGTCCGTGGAACGGAAGATGACGGGTTTCTTGCACCTCCAGCAGTGAGGGTAGGAATGGGAAATGGAGCCGTGGCCGAGAAGCCTGCCGCTCCCGGTCAGTATCTCAAGGATCTTTGCCGATCCGTCCTTGAGAGAGAGACCGTCCACCAGTCCCGTCCCCTGCTTGAAATATCCCTTGTCGTCCACGGGGTTGTAGACTTCAATCCCGTACTTGACACCGGATTCGTAGTCCTCCACGCCGTGGCCCGGTGCGGTATGGACGCATCCGGTTCCCGTATCGAGAAGAACGTAATCGGCGAGGAGAATAAGGATTTCCCGGTCGGGGTAGAAGGGATGGACCGCTTTCTTCCCTTCGAGATCCCTTCCTCTGACCGTCAGGATCTCTTCCCCGAAAGAAAGTCCCGTCTCTTTTTCCACGCTCTTCCTGAGGGCCTTTGCGAAGAGGTAAACTTTTTCTCCGGAACGGAAAAAGGAGTATTCATGATCTCCGCCGATGGCCACCGCCATGCTTGCGGGCAGCGTCCAGGGGGTTGTGGTCCAGACGATGACGTTCACGTCCAGGCCCGAGAGAGAAGGGTGGATCTCCTCGGCCCCGGGGAGGGAATAGGCGACGAAGATGGACGGAGACGTTTCGTCCCAGTACTCGATTTCCGCCGCTGCGAGGGCCGTCTGGCAGTCGATGCACCAGTAGACGGGCTTCTGTCCCTTGTAGACGAGGCCTTTCTTCACAAGCTCCGCGAAGGCCCCGAGCTGGGCAGCTTCGTACTGGGGCTTGAGGGTCATGTAGGGATTCTCCCAGTCTCCAAGCACACCGAGGCGGATGAACTCCTCCCTCTGCACGTCCCGGAACTGGAGGGCGTATTCCGTGCATTTCTCCCTCAGGAAAACAGGGTCCACGGTATCCTTGTTCACCTTCAGCGTCTTGAGAACGTGAAGTTCGATGGGAAGGCCGTGGGTATCCCAGCCGGGAACGTAGGGGGCGTAATACCCTTTCATGGCCTTGAACTTGGGGATGAAATCCTTCAGTATCTTGTTGAAGGCGGTTCCGATGTGAATGTGTCCGTTGGCGTATGGGGGGCCGTCATGAAGAACAAACGAAGGTGCTCCTTCCCTGTTTTTCAGCATCTTTCCGAAAATGTCCCGTTCTTTCCAGAAGTCGAGGAAACCGGGTTCTCTTTTCGCAAGATTCGCCCTCATGGGAAAATCAGTTTCCGGAAGGTTCAGCGTCTTTTTGTAATCCCTATTCATGCAGCTACCCCCTTGTGTAATAGGCGAAACCGTCCCCCTGTGCCAAGAGGACGGCATAAAAGTCGAGGCTATTTTAGCATAGTGAGAAAAAAATCCCTACAAAAGCCTTCTCCGGAGTGTCCCTTTCCCTGCCTCGGATTGGGAAAAACCTGTCACGGAACCGGATGACTCAGAAAAGTCCGGACAGAAACCTCATGGCAAAACTCGCCGTTTCCGCCCGGAAGAGCAGTACACTGTCCGGATACAACCTGTAGAGCTTGATTTCCTCGCCGCCCAGGAACAGAGAATTTCTGCCGAGGAGGCAGTTCCCCACCCTGTACCGGATTGAAGAGAATACTGCCCGGCCCCCCTGAACCGTCATCCAGTCCTTGCCCTGGAGGAAGCGGCCGTTCCCGGGAGCTTCTGCGGGCAGCCCGGCGTTATGGGACCGGATGCGCTCTTCCCACTGCCGGATGAGGCCGCCTACCACCCTGTACTCCCCTTCAACGGGAGTCAGCTCCACCGAGTGAATGAACCGGAGAACAAAAGGAAGCCCGGATGGGAGGGTTTTGCGGAAGACCTCTTCGCCGCTTTCCAGGGTAACCTTCAGGAAATTGGCGGGAGCCGTCAGGAGGTGGAGAAAAAACAATAAAAAAAAGACCACGAGAATCCTTTGGAAAAAGGCCTTCTTCATGGACTTTCACTCCGTTTCCGGTTCATGATGAACGGAACAAATAATGGCGAGCCTGGGCCGATTCGAACGGCCGACCTACAGCTTAGGAGGCTGTCGCTCTATCCTCTGAGCTACAGGCCCGCGCCTGTCCTTCCACGGAAAGGGAAAAAACCCGTTCAGCCCCCGTTTCCGTGAACAGGGGAAATAGTACCATCCCTCCGGCAAAAATTCAAGCCAGAGGGGAAAAACAGCCCCTCCGGGTCAGCGCGGCTGCTCCAGCCCGTCGAGAAACTCTTTCAGCACCCTGGCATGGTTGTAAAATGGATCCTTCGCCCCGTACACGAGGGTCACCGTCCCATTTCGTGCCCGTTCCATGAGAGTTTCCACGGGACCAGAATTTCCGGCGAGTTCCTCAAGGTACATGCTCCTGAAGGCTTCCCACTTCGCCGGGTCGTGGCAGAAGTCCTTTCTCAGTTCCGGGCTCGGAGCGATCTCCTTCAGCCAGAGGTCGATCCGGGCCGCATCCTTCGTAATGCCCCTGGGCCACAGCCTGTCCACAAGGATCCTGGCGCCGTCTTCCGGAGAGCAGGGGTCGTACACCCGCTTCAACAAAAAATTCACCGTCTTTTCCTCCCTTCTCCGCCCGGCTGAATCCCGGTATGTTTCTCCCAGGGAACCGCCTCAGCCCCGAAGAGCCGTTCCGAGCTGTCCGTAAAGTTCCCGCCATGCCTGCGCTGCTTCTCCGAAAAGCCTTCCGGACAGAAGGACATCCTCTTTCATCCGCGAAACGAGCTGCTCCGGGGAATCGAATTTTTCCTCGTCCCGGAGGAACTCCTCGAAGAAGACAGCTATTTTTTTGCCGTACAGTGAACCGTTGTAGCCGATAATGTGCGTTTCCGCCCGTATTCCCCGTTCTTCCTGCAGGAAGGTGGGGTTCACCCCCACGTTGAGGGCCCCTGGCATCCACGTGGAGTCCACAAACACCGAAACGCAGTACACCCCTCTTCTCGGCATCACCTTTTCAGGGGGATAATGGATATTGGCTGTGGGGAAGCCGAGCTTCGCTCCTCTTCCGTCTCCCGGCACCACCGTTCCTTCAAAGAAAAAGGGGTATCCCAGAAGACGCTTTGCCAGGGCCACGGAACCATGGGCGACATGGCTTCGGATCGAGCTGCTTCCCACTTTCTCCCCGTCAATTGAGAGGGGGTCGGCTTCCTCGAAGAGCCACCCTTTCGCCTCCGAGCTCTTCCGGAGGAAGGCTGTATCGCCTACCCTGTCTCTGCCGAACCGGAAGTCCTTTCCCACCACTATGCCTGTGACCGGAAGAAGGTCTTCGATATAGTCCAGGAATTCCGACGGAGACATCCCGGCAATTTCAGGGGTGAAAGGAATTTTCAACGTCCTTGGGATATGGAGGAAGCGGGCAAGGACATCCCGCTCCGGTTCTGTGAAGAGAACCGGTATTTCCCTGCCCTTTATCACGTTTCCGGGATGGGGGGAGAAGGTGACCACTCCCCAGTCGCCGGCGTTTCCAGCCGGGAGCCGCGCGGCCATGGCGGCCGCAGTCTCGAGAAGACGGCGGTGACCGAGGTGAAAGCCGTCAAAGGCACCGAGGATCAGGATCATGTATTCTCCTCCAGAAGAATGTTCGTCTTGGGTTCGTAGAGGCCGCAGGGGAGCAAATTTCCCCGGCTGAAGAGCCTTTCTCCGAGGACCACTGCCTTCCCCCCCGGATCCCCGTCTCCAGGGGACAGCGGAACAAGGTCCGAAAGAAGAACGGCCTTTCCTGCGAAAAGCGCCGCGTCCGTCCCGGAGCCGCAGGAAAAGGAATAATACTGGACGGCCAGCTCGGAAAGAGGCCTCATGTACCTTGAGAAATCCGCTGCTCCCGATTCGAGCCTGTCGAAGGCCAGGGCCTCGTCCTGCCGAAAGCGCCCGATGGACCGCCGCGCGAGAGAGAGGACGTACGCCCCGCATCCCAGAGCCCTGCCTATGTCCCGGACGATGCTGCGAACATACGTTCCCTTGCGGCAGCGGATGCGGAGGCCGAAGGAGCGGACCTCGCCGGCCTCCTCCGTGAGGCGGATGGATGATATGTGCACCGGTCTGGGCGAGATGGCCGGGCTTTCACCGGACCGGGCGATTCTGTGAGCCCTCTCGCCGTTGACCCGGACTGCGGAAATGTCGGGAGGCGTCTGGAGGCGGGTTCCGAGAAAGGAGGGAAGAAGGGCGGCCAGCCTGCCGCCTGCGTCCGGCGGAACGGGCCCCGAGAACACCGTGTCGCCGGAAAAGTCGTCCGTGGACCGTTCTTCTCCCAGGCGAAAACGGACATCATAGACCTTCGGAAGCCCCATGACGAGGTCGCTTGTCCGGGTGGCCCCTCCCACGAGGAGGACCAGGAGGCCTTCGGCCGTGGAATCCAGGGTCCCTCCGTGCCCGACCTTCACGCCTTTTCCGAGACGTCTGCGGAGCGCCGCCACGCAGGCGGTGCTGCGGATTCCCCCGGGCTTATCGAGCAGAAGCACTCCGCAGACTGTCATTTTTCTCCTCCAGAAGGGCTGTGAGCGATTTGACGGCTTCCGCCAGGGGCAGGGGAAGCCTGCACCCAGCCGCCTGGGGGTGTCCGCCGCCGCCGAAGGCGTGGGCTATTTCGGAAGCGGAAAGGGCGCCCCTCGAGCGGAGGCTCGCCCTGACGCAGTCGTCGTCCTCTACAAGGAGAACGGCAAAGGAAACGGACCTGACGGTGAGAAGCTCGTTGACCAGGAATTCCGTCTCGGAGGGACTGCTTCCGGTATCCTGGAAATCGGTCTTCCCGATCCAGGTTACGGCAGCGAAAGAACCGGCGGACCTCACTCTTTCGAGCGCTCTGCCTCGAAGGCGGAGCCCTCCCATGGTCCTGCTGCATCGAATCAGTTGGTCGATCCTTTCAGGGGCGACGCCGAGAGAAAGAAGGTCCCCCGCGGCCTGGTGCGTCCTGGGCGTGGTGCAGGAGAACGCGAAGCTGCCGCAGTCGGTGACAATGGCGGTGTACAGGGCCTCCGCAGCTTCCAGGGGAATGGGGATACCCCAGCTCCGGAGGAGCATCCAGCACATTTCCCCCACGGACGACGATGCGGGGTCCACCCATACAAGAGTCCCGAAACCTTCGTTGTCGTGATGATGATCGATGTTCACAAGAGGAACGCCGTCGGGCAGACTGGAAAGGCCGGCCACCGAACGGGCTGCCGTTGATGTGTCCAGGGCCACGACCACGGTGTCCCGGTCGGGGGACAGGGAGCCGAGCGGGACACCGGGAAGGAAACTGCCAGTCCCTGCAAGAAACATGTAGCTCTCCGGCACCGGATCCGGACCTCCCCAGACGACATCCTTGCCAAGCGAGCGGCCGGAGGACCACAGGGCGCTCCCGCATCCGAGGGTGTCGCCGTCGGGCTTTGTGTGGGAAAGCAGAATCCAGCGGGAGGCACCGGCAAGAAGGCGAATGATCCTTGAAGCCTCTTCACACAGAGAAAGGGAAGCAATTCCTTCCATGGTCATTCCCCGCTTTCCGGGTATTCCTCTTCGTCGTCGTCCGTTTCATCCGGATCATCCCGATCGTCGGCTTTCAGCGAGTCCAGCAGGCGGTCCATCACCCTGCCGTACTCCTCGCTGATGTCCTCATGAAAGGAAAGGGCCGGGATCTGCCTCAGGCTGAGCTGCCTGCCCAGCATGGTCCGCAGAGCCCCCGCTGCGGAGTCCAGGGATTTCTTTACATCCCCCCGGATGGAGGGGTCCACCGTGGTGAAATACACCCTGGCAGTTTCCAGGTCACGGGAACAGTCCACTTCAGTAATAACGGCAAGCTTTGCCGTTTCATTCTTCACCCGCAGTTCCAAAAGAAGGGAAATTTCCCTCTGCATCTGCTTGTTGATTCTTTGCATCCGAAAGCTCGTCATAGCCGGTTACCTCGCGCCAGTGATGAATTATGGAAAACTCCCCGGATTCCTCCTCGCCGCACAGAAAAGAGAAGACCGCTTCCAGCCTTTCTTCCGCCATGGCGGCACCCGATGCAACGGCGGAAACTCCGAGAAAGACGTCGGACCTGTTGCCGTCGGGCCCCAGGTCCATGGCAGAAACGTTCCACCGGCCCCGAATCCGGTCAATGAGGGACTTCGTCACCCTCCGCCTGTCCTTCACGCTTCTGCTTCCAAGGACCACGAGAGAGACAAAGAGCACCCCCGAGAACAAAGCCGTTTTTCCGCGGTTACGAGAGATGGCGCTTCTCCTCCACGATTTCGTAGGCTTCGAGGATGTCTCCTTCCTCGAAATCCTGGTAGTTGGACAGGCTGATCCCGCATTCGTAGCCGGCCGCCACTTCTTTGGCGTCATCCTTGAACCGCCTGAGGTTTGACAGGGAACCGTCCCAGAGGACGATGCCGCCCCGAATGAGCCGGACCTTTGCATTCCGTCGGATAATGCCTTCCAGCACGTAGCTTCCCGCGATCTTTCCTGCCTTGGGAACCTTGATGACCTGCCGGATTTCCGCCTGGCCGATGGTGTTCTCCTTGATGGTGGGCTTGAGCATGCCCTCGAGTGCCGCCTTCACGTCGTCGATGGCGTCGTAGATGATATTGTAAAGCCGTATCTGGACACCCTCAGCTTCCGCAACTTTTTTCGCGTTGGCGTCAGGACGGACGTTGAAGCCGATGATGACCGCGTTGGAAGCCGAGGCGAGCATCACGTCGGATTCGGCGATGCGGCCGACGCCCCGGTGCACAATATTGATGCCCACCTCGTTGGTGGCCATTTTCTCAAGGGATGCCGCGAGGGCTTCGCTGGACCCCTGGACGTCGCACTTCAGCAGGAGGTTGAGCTGGGGGATATCCCCTTCCTTGAGCTGGGAATAAAGATCTTCGAGGCTGAGTTTTCTGGGGCCTCCCTGCTGGGCGTTTCGAAGGTCCTGCTCCCTGGAGTTCAGGGCATCACGGGCTATTCTCTCGTTCTCCACCGAAGTGAAAACCTCACCGGGCTGAGGAACGGTGGTCAGGCCGAGAATCTCCACGGGTGTGCTCGGTCCTGCGCAGTCGATCATTTTTCCTTCCGAGTCTATCATGGCCCGGATTTTGCCGCAGGCAGAGTCAAAAAGAAGGATATCCCCCTTGCAGAGGGTCCCTTCCTGCACCAGGACGGTCGCCACGGGGCCCTTGCCCTTGTCGAGCTTCGCCTCGACGACCACGCCCCGGGGTTTCACAGTGGGGTCCGCCTTCAGCTCTTCCATCTCCGCAACGAGGAGTATCATCTCGAGAAGCTGGGGCATGCCCTGGCCGCTCTTTGCCGAAACTTCCACCATGATGGTGTTTCCGCCCCACTCCTCGGGTGCGAGACCGATGTCCGAGAGTTGCTGGCGGACTCGGTCCGGCTTGGCGGCAGGCTTGTCGATCTTGTTGATGGCGACGATGATGGGGACCCCAGCCGCCTTCGCGTGGTTAATGGCCTCCCTGGTCTGGGGCATCACGCCGTCGTCCGCCGCCACCACGAGAATGGCGATGTCCGTCGCCTGGGCTCCCCTGGCCCTCATTGACGTGAACGCCTCGTGTCCCGGGGTGTCGAGGAAGACGATTTCCTTCCCCTCGTGCATGACGGTGGAAGCTCCTATGTGCTGGGTGATTCCGCCGGCTTCCCGGGCGGTGATGTTCGTCTTTCGGATGAAGTCGAGCAGGGTTGTTTTTCCGTGGTCAACGTGCCCCATGACGGTGACGATGGGAGGGCGGGGCTCCATATGATCACCATGGAACAGGGCTCTCTTGATGACGGTGCATGTTCCGTCGGCGCCTTCCTGATCGGCCTCGTCCCCACATGCCATGGTGAGCACCACGTTGTAGGCGTCCTGCAGAACCTTCAGGCTTTTTTCGTCCACAGGACTGTCCGCCGGGATCATCAACCCTGCGGAGATAAGGCACTTCACCGCTTCCGCAGGAGAGATGCCGATGAGCTGGGCAACAGCCTTAACTGTGGATCCTCTTGAAACTTCGAAAGAATCTGTTTTTATCACGCTGCGCTCCTCTTCCTTTTTCCCAGGCCCTTGGGTACCGGAAACCCCTCCGAGGGATTCCTCCACAAGCTGGGCGATATCGTTGTCAATGGAACTCATGTGGCTCTTAACGTCAACCCCGAGATCGATCAATATATCGAGCAGCTCCTTATTGCTTTTCCCGAGCAGTTTGGCCAGTTCATACACCCGGATTTTACTCATTACTGTCTCCCCCTTCCGCAAGCAGTTGCGAAATAGAACGTGCAAAGCCGCTGCGTAACGGTAAAGCAACAACCTTCACATTTCCTGAACCGATAGCCGCAGAGAGTTCGCTTCCGGAAATATCCGGCAGAACAGTGATCGTGCTTTTTTCTGCAAACCTCCCATTCTGGAGGGACCGGTAGAAAGACGATTCCCCTTCTCCTGCGAAAAGCACCATAAGCGATTCTCCCCGGGCCAAGGAAGATTTTACTATATCCTGACCAATTTGCAGGATGTTCGCTCTTCGCGCCATGCCGAAAACCGAGAGCAGGGCTTCCTTGCGGTTTTTCACTGCCCTTTTTCTCCGCTTTCAGCTTCGGCAGCCATTTTCAGGAGAGTGTCGTATAACCCGGCGTCCACTTTCACCCTGAGGGCTTTTGAAAGGGCATCCCTTTTCCGGGCGCTGAGAATGCATTCTTCCTTGAGGCACACGTAGGCGCCCCTTCCGGGAAGCCTGCCGGAAGGGTCCACGGAAACCTCTCCCGCAGCGTTGCGGGCAATTCTCAGCATCTCCCTCTTGGGGGATTCCTCCCTGCATCCGACGCAGGTCCTGGGCCGCCGCCGCATCATGGCCGTCCCTCTATTCGACACCGCTGTCGTCTATGATGTCCTGGAAAATGTCATGGAGCGTCGGCATTCTCTCCGGTTCCAGGGCATTGATGTCAATCTTCCATCCCGTGAGCCTCGCGGCCAGGCGCACATTCTGCCCGGCCTTGCCGATGGCGAGGGACAGCTGGTCAGGACGTGAAAAGACTGTAACTGCCTTCTCCTGCTCCAGAATTGGTTCGATCTTGACGATCTTCGCGGGGGAGAGAGAGTTCCTGATATACTGGAGGGGATCGCTGCTCCAGATGATCACGTCCACCTTTTCGCCGCACAGTTCCTTGCTGATGGACTTGATCCTGGCCCCGTTGTTCCCCACGCAGGCTCCCACGGGATCCACGTTCATGTCGAGGGTCTGGACCGCCACCTTGGCTCTCGCCCCTGCCTCGCGGACGATGTTCTTGATCTCGATGACCCCTTCCTGTATCTCGGGAACCTCGAGTTCAAGAAGCTTTCTCAGCAGGCCGGGATGGGTGCGGGAAACGACGATCCTGGGTCCCCGCGTTGTCTGGCGCACGTCAAGGAGGTAAAACTTGAGCCTTTCGCCGGGAATGTACTTTTCATTCACGATGCGCTCTTCCCTGGGGAGAATTGCTTCAGTTCGGTCGTTGAGGCGGATGAGCACCTGGTCGTTCTCCGATTTGAAGACCACGCCGGTAACAAGGTCCCCGACCCGGTCCGAGAACTCCTCGAAAATGATCTGCCGCTCGGCGTCCTTCAGCCTCTGGATGATGACCTGCCGGGCCGTCTGGGCCGCAATTCTGCCGAAATTTTCGGGATTTTTCTCTATGCGGATGAAATCGCCCTCGGTCACGTCCACGAACCCCTGGGCCTGGGCGTCGGCAAGGGAGATTTCCGTATCCGGCGACACGACATCCGCCACGATGTGCTTCACTTCACAGATGGAGATATCGCCGTTCTCCGTATCGATATGGACCTCCACCTCCTGGTTCCCGCCCTGGTATTTTCTATATGCCGAGATAAGGGCCGCCTCCAGGCTGGAAGCGATAACCTCCTGGGACAGTCCCCTCTCTTTCGTGATCTGGGCCAAAGCGCGGACAAAATCACGCCCAAGCTGCATTTATGAACTCCTCCTTTTATCCTGCTTATCCTGTTCCTCATACACAAGGGTGCCCTTGGTTATCGTTTCAAAGGGGATATGGACCGTTTCATCCTCATCCGATCCTCTGCCTGTCTCCACCTGCAGAAGGACCGTCCCGTCCTCCCCCGCTCCCAGGAGGAGACCCGTGAACCGTTTCTGTCCGCCGATTTCCTGCCTGGTCCTGACCTTGATTTTCTTTCCGGAGAATTTCCGGTAGTCCTCAAGAGAAAAGAGAGGGCGTTCGATCCCCGGGGAACTCACCTCCAGGTAAAACTGGCCGCGGACATACTCCTCGTTTTCATCCAGGAAACGGTTCAATGCCCTGGAGACGGTTTCGCAGTCCTTGACCAGGATTCCTCCGAGAGAATCTATATATATCCTCAGAATAGTCCGACGTTCCTCGTTTCCGAGGGTAATGCCCACGCATTCGTAACCGAGCCCCTCGACTATTTTCCGAAGGGCGCTGAAATTCTCTTTTCCCCTGTCGTCATCCATGCCCATCTCTCCCTGCAGGCCTATTAAAAAACAAAGAGTGGGGAAACCCACTCTTTGAAAAGACTCTCCGAAGAAACACCACATTGAAGTATAGCACATTATTGGGAATAAATACAACGTCCTTTCCGTTACAGGCAAAAGTCGGAGATGAACTCCGGCCACCATTCGTCCAGGTTCGCCTCGAAATCCATGGGATCGTCAGCAGACAGAAAATCCTCTGCTATCGATTCTTCCACGAGGCCCGGAAGATCGAGGACTCCCATCCACGCGTGCTCGTCCTCGAATATGTTCCGTTCAAAAACCTTCGCTCCCTGCATGGAAGGATCCCCTCCTTTCCGGCCGCAGAATTACTCCACCCAGTAGTTCGGGGCTTCCTTGGTCACCACCACGTCGTGGGGATGATTCTCCTTGACCGAGGCTGCGGAGATCCTCACGAACCGCGCCTTTTCCTGAAGGTCAGGGATATCCTTCGCCCCCACGTACCCCATTCCCGACCGCAGTCCGCCCGTGAGCTGGAAGACGACCCCGGAAAGGGCTCCCTTGTGGGCGGCAAGGCCCTCGATTCCCTCGGGAACCAGTTTATCACTGCTGGCCCCTTCCTGGAAGTACCTGTCCTTGCTGCAGCCTTCCTTCATTGCCCCGAGAGATCCCATACCCCTGTAGCTCTTGTAGGACCGCCCTCTGTAAATGATCAGCTCTCCAGGGCTTTCTTCCGTTCCCGCAAACAGCGAGCCGATCATGACAGAGTCGGCTCCCGCGGCGAGCGCCTTCACGATGTCGCCGGAGAAGCGGATGCCCCCGTCGGCGATCACTGTCTTTCCCTTCCTGTGGGCAGCCTGGGCAACGTTGTAGATGGCCGCCAGCTGGGGAACGCCGATCCCGGCGATGATCCGGGTGGTACAGATGCTTCCCGGGCCGACACCGACCTTGACGGCGTCGACTCCCGCTTCGATGAGGGCTTCCCCGGCCTCCGCCGTTGCGATGTTGCCCCCGATAAGCACAAGGTCCGGATAGGATGTCCGGAGCATCCTGACGGAATCGAGGACCTTTTTCGAATGCCCGTGGGCGGTGTCCACCACGATGACGTCAACTCCGCTCTTCACCAGGGCGGAAGCTCTTTCCGCCATGTCGGTTCCCACGCCGACGGCAGCGCCGACCCGAAGCCTCCCGCCTCCGTCCTTGGCCGCGTTGGGGAAATCCTTCGCTTTCTGGATGTCCTTTATGGTGATAAGGCCTTTCAGCGTGCCGTTTCCGTCCACGATGGGGAGTTTTTCTACCTTGTATTTCATGAGTATGGACTGGGCATCGGCCAGGGTGGTCCCTTCCGGGGCGGTGATGAGGTTTTCCTTGGTCATCACCCTGGAAATGGGCTGTTCGAAGTCAGTGACGAAACGGAGATCCCTATTGGTGATGATGCCCACAAGTATTTTGCCGCCGTCAACGATAGGAACGCCGGAAATATGGAAATGCTCCATCAGGCCGATGGCCTCGCTCACACTGTCGTCCGGGTGAAGAAAAAAGGGATCGACGATGACGCCCGATTCAGACCGCTTCACCACGTCCACTTCCCTAGCCTGTTTCTCTATGGACATATTCCTGTGGATGATGCCTATCCCTCCCTCCCTGGCGATGGCGATTGCCAGGCGGGACTCCGTAACGGTATCCATTGCGGAGCTGCAGAGGGGAATGTTGAGGGAGATGCTGTCCGTGAGCCTGGTCCTGATGCACACATCGGAAGGGAGCACTTCGCTGTAACTTGGTTCAAGAAGGACATCGTCAAAGGTGAAGCCTTCATAGGCAACGAATTTTTCTTCAAATTTCATGGGGAAACCTCCTTGCCCTTCGGAGGGGGCGAAAAGACTTTGGGAAATTGTAGGCCGAAGCCGGAAAAGAAACAACCCCCCGGAAATAACCGGAGAAATGAAAAGCAGTACAGCAAAGCAGACCTTCGGAGGTCGATACCGTCGCCGAAGGCCCGCTTTTTTTCACCGGGAGTATCGTGTCAGCGCCTTTCCTGCAACTCTTCCTGCTTCAGCTCGCAGGCGGAAAGAGTGGCAGCGGCGTGGCAGATCACGGAAGAGCAGTTTCCCACAGCACCCTCGCCTTCACCGGATTTTGCCTTCAGGTGGACCCTTTTCCTCCATTCCGCGGGAAGGACCTCCTCCATGGTCCGTACCATGTCCTGCAGACGGGAGGAAAGCCGGGGTTCCTGGGCTATCACCACGCAGTCGGCCCATTCGAGGGACCAGCCTGCCGAAGAAGCTCTCCTGGCTGTATCCTCCAGGAGCACAAGGCTCGATATGTCCTTGTATTTCATTTCCGTCGCGGGATACAGGGTTCCTATATCCCCGAGCCCCGCCCCGCCGAGGATGGCGTCGCAGAGGGCGTGGACCAGGGGGTCGCCGTCGGAATGCCCCCTGAAGCCAAGGGGAAAGTCGGGAAAAACAACGCCTCCGAGGGTGAACCGCCTTCCCGGGACAAGAGGGTGGATGTCATAGCCTATCCCCGTCCTGAAGGTCCGCCGGAGCCGGCTTTCGCCGAGGGCAAAATCCTCGGGCCAGGTGATCTTCGTGTTGCTCCGGTCCCCCGGCACGGCTCCGAGGTCATGGCCCGCCCGTATCCAGGCCTCTCCCTCATCCTTCGCACCTTCCCCGTGAGAACGAAGAGCCCGGACCAGTTTCTCCGTCGGGAACCCCTGAGGGGTCTGGGTGAGAAAAAGCCCTTCCCGGGGGAACGGCTGAAAGACACCCGTGGTTTCTTCTTTCTTCAGGGCATCAGACACAGGAAGAAGGGGAACGATCCCCCTCTCCTCCGTCACGGATTCCATGACCCGCAGGCACAGGCCGGTACTGGCAAAAGGCCGTGCGCCGTCGTGAACGAGAACAAAGTCTCCCTTGGCGCACCGGAGGCCGTTGAGGACAGAATCCTTTCTTTCAGCTCCCCCTGCTGTCACGGAGAAAGGGCAGGAAAAGGCCGAAAGCTTTTCCGAAAAAAGGGGCTCGTCACCTGTCGGAACGACAAAGACGACCTCCCTGGCGGCGCCGGCCGCAAAAAGGTTATCGGCAAGGAGGGCGCTCCATTCCCACACCATCCGCCCTCCAAGCCTGCGGTACTGCTTGGGGGCGTCCCCCCCGGCCCGTTCTCCCCGGCCCGCCGCCACCACCACCAGGGAAAAACCGTCCATCAGGACCGGACTTCCTTCCTGACCCGGCCGAAGACCATTCTGCCGGCGGATGTCTGGAGCATGGAGGTGACAACCACCTCCACCCGCTTGCCGATGAAGTTCTCCCCGTCCTCGACCACGAACATGGTGCCGTCGTCCAGGTAGCCCACCCCCTGGTGGGGCTCCTTCCCTTCCCGGATGACGTCGATGATGATGGTCTCTCCGGGAAGGAGCATTGGTTTCAGCGCGTTGGCGAGGTCGTTTACATTGAGTACCCTGATGCCCTGTATCTGGGCGAGCTTGTTGAGGTTGTAGTCCGTGGTGAGAATCTGGCCGCCGAGCCTGGCCGCAAGGGCAACAAGCCCGCTGTCCACCGATTCGGCCTTAAGGTTTTTCAGGGGCGTGTCGGGTATTTCGACCTGGAGTTCGCCCAGGCGCTGGAGCTCGTTCACTACGTCCAGGCCCCTCCTGCCCCTGGTTCTCCTCGCGGGGTCGGTGGAATCAGCGACGGCCTGAAGCTCCAGGAGAACGAACTGGGGGATGATGATCACTCCCTCTAGAAACCCCGTCCTGGCGACGTCCAGGATCCTTCCGTCAATGATGACGCTTGTGTCGAGGATCTTTCGTCCGGCGCACCACCGGCTCTCTTCGGGGGACAGCCGCATTTCCTCATCGTCGTGCCTGTCCCGCTGCCCCCTGATCATGGAGATTTTTTCCTTCAGACCCTGTATGGGCCCCAGGACATGGGGGAGGTCGCTCTGGCGTTTCAGCATGATTCTCGCGCCGAGATACCCGAGGACAATGTTCAGGATCAGCGCAAGATAGCTGCCGAAGAGAAGATCAGAAAAGGGAAGGGCCACGAGATTCGCAATGATGAGTCCGACGATCACGCCGATGGTAGCGGCTGTGATCTCGGACCAGCTGGTGTTCTTCAGGTGTGTTTCAAAAAATGTTCCCATAAGACCGAGCATCCGCAAAAAAACGGGAGAAAGCATCAAGCCGAGTGAAGCGAATAAAACCACCGATAGTACGGTAAGAAAAATTTTTCCGGGAAACCACAGCGGCAGCCATGATTTCCCTGCAATGAACCAGTCTTCCGGAAGAAGGGGAAAAAGAAGCTGGGCCACCTGGGCTCCGATCATGCCTCCCAAAAGAAGAACAAGCCCGGAAAAGATCATCCTGACTATCTTCCCAAAACCCTCCGTCATAGTTTCACCTCTCTTGCAGCCGGTCGTTCCCCTTCCCCGCCGGGAAGGGGCAATAAAATCCAGGGGCGCTCCGTTTCAAACGGAAGGGAAAAGTCATTCTTTTCTTTTTACGGATACCCGTGATTCGAGGGAGGCGAGAAGGGTCGTCCTGTCGGCATACTCTATGCTTCCTCCCACGGGCAGGCCGTAGGCCAGCCGCGAGATGGAGACGTCGGTCTCTCCAAGCCGGTCGACTATGGCATGGTATGTCAGGTCTCCTTCGATCCTCGGGTTCGTGGCGATGATCACCTCCCTCACACCCTCTTCCCCGATACGACGCACGAGCCTGGCGAGACATTCCTCGTCCAGATCCTCGCCGTCAAGGGGAGAAACCCTCCCGCCGAGGACATGGTACAGGCCCGAGTAAACCCCTGCCTGTTCGATGCTGATGAGGTCCTCCACCGTTTCAACGACGCAGAGGGTCGACCTGTCCCGCAGAAGATCGCTGCAGACGGCGCAGGGTTCCCTGTCGGTGATGTTGCCGCACCGGGAACAGGTGAAGATGCGGTCTTTCAGCCCTGAAAGGCACGCGGCCAGTTCCTCGGCATAGGAAACAGGCTGCTGGAGGACAAAAAAGGCCATCCGCCGGGCCGTCTTCGCACCGACGCCCGGCAGCTTCCGAAAAAGGACGGTCAGCCTTTCAAAGGAATCAGGCAGGGACACGAAGGACCTCTAAAACAGCCCCATGGAACCAAGTCCGCCGGTGATCCGCCCCATTCTCTCGGCGGCGAGTTCCTTGCTGCGGCGCAGGGCTTCGTTCACCGCCGCAAGCACCAGGTCCTCGAGCATTTCCACATCGTCGCCCTTCATGACCTCCGGGTCGATACGGACCGCCACCACGTCTCCCTGGCCGTTCGCCGTCACGGTGACCATTCCGCCCCCGGCACTTCCCTCCACCTTTTCGCCGGCGAGGTCCTCCTGGACCTTTGCCATCTGGGCCTGCATTTTCTGCGCCTGTTTCATGATCTTGTCCATGTTCAAGCAAACCACTCCTCTTCTCTGAAATCCCAAAAAATCTCAGTGATGGTAGTCCACACCCCTAAGTATGGTGCAGGCACGGTAAACCTGCTCCAGAAGAAAGACACGGCACAATTCATGAGGCATGGTCATCCTGGAGAGGGAGAGGGAATGGTTCGCCCTGTCCCGAACTTCTCCGGAGAGACCGAATGCCCCGCCGATGACGAAAACGATCCTTCCGTCAGATCCGTCAAGCCTTTCCGAGAGCCACCGCGCAAAAGAGAGGCTGTCCGTTCCACCGCCTCCCTCGTCCAGGATCACTACGTAATCCCGTTCCCGGATCTTCTTCAGAATCTCCTTTCCTTCCCGTTCCACCTTCCGGGCGGTATTGCCGTCCTTCGACTCCGGCGCGACCTCAAGGCCCACTTTCATGAAAGGAGACATCCGCTGAAAATAACGGTCCGCCAAGGCTGAAAAATGATCGTCCTTCGTTTTTCCGACACTAAGAATAATGATTTTCATAGTTTGTGTCCAGTATATTTACCCTATTTTTGCACCGAAGCCGCCCGCTTCTTCTTCCCCACTCTTTTCGACACGAATTTTTCCTGCCGTTCCCTCTCGGCGAGAAGGTCCTCTATCCGTTTCACCTCTTTCCCCAGGGAGGGAAGAACCACGTGTTCAAGGGTGTTGATCTTCAGGGTGGTCTTGGAAAGTTCCCGTTCGATGGCCCCGATTTTCGTCTTGAGGTTGATGTATCTCCAGACGCACTCTTCGCTTTCTCCCAGGGCTTTCAGGAGGTCTTCCACCGAAAGGGAGGTCACGGCGGGGTCGAAGGGAAGCTTCCAGGAAAGGCGCTCCTTCCCCTCAGGCGAAGGGAAAAAGGAGGAATACCGGCATCCCATGATGGTCTTTTTATCCACCTGGACCGGAAGGGGGATATTCCCCGCGGACAGATAGCGGATGGCGCCGTCGCCCTCGAAAAGCCTCACCAGGGAATAGAAGAAAGTGATCCGCCTCGCGGCGAGGAGGAAGCTTTTTTCGGTCTCCCGGAAAAGGCGCCGCTCCTCGTCCACTGCCCGCATCAGGGCGTCCCGTTTCCGTTCAAGGAGCCTCTTTCCGTGGCTCACGGCAATTATGCGCCGCCGGGTGGACAGAAGATGCTCCCTCGTGGGAGGACCGGACGACCTGCCGTTCATGGTTCCCGGGGAAGGGCCGAATAGCCCAGGCTTTCAACCACGTAATTTTCAGGCAGTTTGAAGAGCTCGCTCCTCGGGAGGGTTTCCAGGCATTTCCAGGCGCAGCGCTCCGACTCGGCCAGGGTTCTGCGTGCGCCTCCCTGACCGAGGAACGTTTTCTCGAAAGCCGTGCCGAACACGAGGTATTGTTTTTCCACGGTGGTGAGCCCGTCGTCGCCGACGATGAGCCGCATCCGCTCCACCTCCCTGGCCCTGGCGTAGGAGGCATAGAGCTGGTCCGCGAGGGCCCTGTGTTCGGGAAAGGTTTTCCCTCTTCCTATTCCCTTGTTCATCAGTCTGCTCAGGCAGGGAAGAACGTCGATGGGAGGGTAGACCCCTCTCTCCTGGATCCTCCTGTCAAGCACGATCTGCCCTTCGGTAATATACCCCGAGAGGTCCACCACCGGATGGGTCATGTCGTCGTCCGGCATGGTGATGATGGGAATCTGGGTGACGCTTCCCGGTGCCCCCGCAATACAGCCGGCCCGCTCGTACAGCTCGGCCAGGTCGGAATACATGTACCCGGGGTATCCCCTTCTCCCCGGCACTTCTTCCCTGGCGGCCGCCACTTCCCTCAGGGCGTCGCAGTAGGCCAGCATGTCGGTCATTACCACGAGAACGTTGTACCCCCTGGAAAAGGCGAAGTATTCAGCCGCCGCAAGGGCGACCCGGGGTGTGAGCAGCCGCTCCACCGTCGAGTCTCCGGCGAGGTTCAGAAAGAATACGCCGTTCCGGATGGCGCCCGACTCCCGGAAAGAATTCATGAAAAACTGGGCTTCTCTCCGGGTAATGCCCATAGCGGCGAAGACCACGAGAAAGGGTTCCTCCGAGCCGGGAATCCTTGCGCCGCTCACGATCTGGACTGCCAGTTCGTTGGCGGGCAGGCCGGCTCCGGAGAAAACGGGCAGTTTCTGTCCCCGGACGAGGGTGTTCATGAGGTCCAGGGCCGACACTCCCGTTTCCACGAAAATATCAGGGCTGCTCCTTCTAACAGGGTTGATGGGCGAACCGCCCACGGCGATGAACTCCTCGGCGAAGCCTGCAGGCAGGTCGTCCAGGGGGTTTCCTCTCCCGTCGAAGACACGGCCGACCAGTCCGTCCCCGGCGGGAATCCTGAGGACGTCCCGTTCGAGCCACACGGTAACGCTCCCGGGCGCAAGCCCCATGGTGCCCTCGAATACCTGGATGACCGACAGGTCCCCGTCGATCTGGAGGATCCGGCCCGCCCTTCGTCCCGCTGCCGATTCCACCGCGACGAGTTCGCCGCAGGCAGGCCGTGCAATTCCCCGGACGAAGAGAAGGGGACCGCTTATGCCTTCAATTCTTCGGAATCCTTCCCGGTACAGGGCCGTCATTGGGGCATCACCTCGATTGCTTCGAGCTCCGCCTTCAGGCGGTTCCTCCATTGTTCCCCCCTGCCGGCCATTCCGTCTTTTTTCAGGCTTCTCAGGGCCAGGAGGTCCGATCTCAGGGGCAGGGCGGCCACCTGGTCGAAGAGCACTCCCCGCGACAGGGCTGCCCGGACGGTCCGGTCGCACTCCCTCAACTGGAGGAGGTACAGTTTCTGGAGTTCCGGAGCGAAGGAAGCGTCCTCAGGGACGAAGGCGTTCTGCTGCAAAAAAAGCACCCTGGCCAGCTCGGCCATGAACAGGGTCCACTTGTCCTCCTCGGAAAGACCGTCACGGCCCACAAGCTGCACCAGTTCCAGGAGGGACTGTTCTCTTTCAAGCAGGTCCTTGAGGTAGTCCCGAAGGGCGAACCATTCCTCTCCCAGGTTCTCCCGGAACCACGGGGCGAGCATCCCCTCGTAGAGGGTATAGCTCTGGCTCCAGTTGATGGCCGGGAAATGACGCTGCTGGGCCAGCGATTTATCCAGAGCCCAGAATGCCCCGGACATGCGGAGGCTCGCCTGGGTCACCGGCTCCGAGAAATCTCCCCCGGCAGGAGAAACGGCGTTCACCACCGTGATGGAGCCGTTTCTTGACGGGGATCCCAGGGCTTCCGCCCTCCCTGCCCGTTCGTAATACTGGGCAAGCCTCGATCCGAGGTAGGCGGGATACCCCTCCTCGCCGGGCATCTCTTCAAGCCGGCCGCCGATCTCCCTGAGGGCCTCCGCCCACCGGGAGGTGGAATCCGCCATGATGGCCACGTTGCAGCCCATGTCCCGGAAATACTCCCCCAGGGTCATGCCGAGGTAGATGCTTGCCTCCCTCGCCGCCACGGGCATATTGGACGTGTTGGCCACGAGGATCGTCCGGTCCATGAGAGGGCCGCCGCTCACGGGATCCACAAGCCCGGGGAATTCCTCCAGGACCTCGGTCATTTCGTTTCCCCGCTCGCCGCATCCGATGTAGATGATAAGGTCGGCGGAACTCCACTTCGCCAGGGACTGCTGGGTCACCGTCTTGCCCGTGCCGAAGCCCCCGGGCAGAACCGCTGCGCCACCAAGGGGAACGGGAAAGAGGGTGTCGAGAATGCGCTGACCGGTCAGCAGGGGGATTTCAAAGGGAAGGCGCCGCTGTACTGGGCGGGGAACCCGGACCCGCCATTTCTGGATCATGGAATACTCCCGCCCGTCCTCAAGCCTAGCCACGGTCTCCTCAGGAGCATAGTCCCCCGCTGAAGCGATCCAGGCGGCCCTTCCCGGGAGCTGGTCGGAAGGGACCATCACGGAGTGGAGGAAGGTGGGATTCTCCCGGACGGTGCCGAGAAGATCCCCCGGCGAAAGGATGTCCCCGGGAACCGCCGCCGGTTCGAAGGGGAATTTTACGCCCTTTTTGCGCCGGTCGGGCTTCGCTCCCTTCGGAAGGAAAATGCCTTTCTCTCCGAGAAGGTCGAGGGGACGGCCGATGCCGTCAAAAACGCCTCCCAGCAGCCCCGGCCCGAGATCCACCGACAGCAGGTCGTTCTCGAACACCACCGGCGCTCCCGAGGCGATTCCGTCCGTATCCTCATACACCTGCACCCGGACGCACGACCGTTCAATGCGGATCACTTCGCCGAGAAGCCCCTCCTCGCCGACCCTCGCCACTTCGAACATGGCGGCAGGTCTCTCCGGAACCACCGTCACCACCGGCCCGGAAATCCCCACCACCTTTCCTCTTTTTTCCATGTACGCCGTCACCTCATCTCCCCGCTTTCACAGGAAGGAAACTGGATCCAGACAGGATCCGCTGACTTTTCCAGCCGCTTTCTGACCGATTCCGGGAGCCCGTCGAACCACTCCTTCTCCACCGCGACGAAGGCGGCCTTCTCCCCGGCCAGGGCGGTAAAAACGGACGCAGACTCTCCCGGAGATTCGCAGGCCAGGGGCACGAGCCCCATGAGGGACCAGAGGTCGACGAACACCTGGCTTCCCACGGTGAATCCCCTTCCCGGTTCACTCATGATACCCCTCCTCCGGCAGGAAAAGATGCCGGTCCAGTTCCGCCTCGGGCATCTTGAGGGACAACCCGACCGCGAGAAGGGAAAGGTTCTTCCATTCCTGCACCACCTGGGCCGCATATCCTAAAGACACGTCCGTCCCGAGGAGATTCTGCCTGTAGAGGCTCCTCTGCCACTCGTAAAAATGCCGCTGGAAGGACCGGAAAAGGTCGGACCGGGTCCTTTCTCCGTGTTTTCCCGGTACAAAGGACCATCCTGATCCGGCAAACAGCTTTTCCGGTTTATCCAGTGATTCGAGGGCCTCCTGCGAAAAGCCCCACCCTCCGGGAAGAAAGGCCCGTTCCCCGGCCTCCCCTTCTTCCCTCGGGCGAAGCCAGATGCTGAAATTCCACAGGTCAGTCAGCCTGCCGAGATACTCCTCTATTCTCCGGCCGTTCTCGTTGTTCCTTCCCCTGAGCCGTTCGCGCCACCAGCCGAACCAGCCGGAATAGAGGGTCCGTTCGGCCCGGAAGAGATCGCCCGTTTCATGGAGCATCCGGTAGGCTTCACCCAGGATGCGGGCAAAGTCATGGTTTTCCTCGTGGCAGCGGACAGCCCCGTCGGCGGGGGTGGAACATTTTTTCCACAGGTCATCGTAAAAAGAAAGGTCGGCAAGGGAATACCGGTGCCATGCGGGGGAATTTTTCGGCCGAATACCTCCTGGAGACGCCCGGAGGAGAATCCGCCCGTTGTGCAGGTCGCCCAGAGAGAGGATCACCGAAAAAAAAAGGAAGCTTTCCCCCCGTGCGAGAGAAGCCGCTTCCCGCAAAAGATCCGCCGCCCCCCAGGCCAGGGCGTTCTCAATCCTCCCGAGGAGGGACCCGCCGCCCGTGGCAAGCTGCTCGCGGTACCTGGGCCCATACCGGCTTTCAAGCAGAAAGAGCTCCATATCCTCGAGGGACCCGGAAGCAAGCCGGGAAAAGACTTCCCTTCCGAGAAGCCTCGTTCCCCTCGCCCGTATCACGGCGTTGAGATATTCATAATTTGGCGATTCGCCGATGAATTTCTGTGAAGGAATCATGCAAACACCGGGAGAGCCTGAGAGAAAACCGGGAAGACATTCTTTCCCATCGCGTGAGGAAGGTATTGTCGATAATTTCGTTTTCAGTTTCCGCCCGGCAGCCACCCCATCCGTTCAGATTTGTTTCCCGTATTTCAACGGCATCGAAAAGGCTGCCCGCTCCTGCCGTTTCCCGGAGCAGTTCACCGTCCCCCTTCTCCACGAAAAGAACCGCAGGCCTGCCGCAGGCCCCCAGGGCCTCTTCGGCAAGCCTGGAAAGCACCCGGCCGTACCGTTCCCGGTCGGAAGCGCGGAGAGTCTCCGCCATCTCCCGGAGTTCCTCGCCGAAGGATATGCCCAGGTTTGAAAACTCCCCGAGAAAGAAAGCTCCCGCTGAAGCGGAAGCGCTTTTCCGTCTCTCGGCCGCCAGAGAACGGAACCGGTCGTCCTGTTCCTTCCGAAGGGCGGCCACCTTTTTCTGGACGGAAAGCCTCCTGTCGGCGATGAGATCGGCGATCTCATCGTCCCGGGCTCTTTCCAGAAGGCGCACTTTCTCAAGGTGCTCTCTTGCGAGAGCCTCCTTGAAGGATTCGAGGCCCCTCCCGCCGGTCATTTACTGCCCGGTCCCTCAGGCGAACTGGAGAATGAGCATGATGGCCACGACGAAGCCGAGGATGACCATGGTCTCGGGGATGGCTTCAAGGATGATGATGGTGCCCGCCGTCTCCGGTTTTTCCGCCACTGTCCCGGCGCCCGCGCTTCCGATTTTTGCCTGGGCATAGGCTGTGGCGACGGCAGGGATTCCGACCGCGAGGGCCGCTGCAAGGGCTATGATTGCTTTTTCCACGAAGATCCGCTCCTTCGCTGAAATGGTGTGTATTCTTTTCCGTTTCCGGAATAAAACTTGCCGAAGAACTCCACGTAGTGCAGCCTGGCCGAATGGAGGCCCGATCCGCCGATGGCAAGCACGAAATTCAGGAGGTGGATCATGAGGGCCAGAAAGATGCCGAAGACGGACAGGCCGAAGACATCAAGAAATTTCGAGGCCACGAGGGCCAGGATCGCGGAGGAAAGACCGATGGCGGCGATGCGGACATAGCTGATGATATTGCCGATGCTGCCCAGGGTCTCGATGATCCCTCCGATGCCGCCACCCGCGATGAGAAGGGCAAGACCGATGACCAGGAGGGAAAGGGGAACGGTGAAGACACCCCTTGGCAGTTCCGCCTTCAGGACGATGAGTCCAGCGACAAGGGCCAGGAGCACGGTCAGGTTTCCAGCCTTCTCCATCCAGAGATGCCGGTGCCTGTTCCTGATACCCTGGTAGATGCCCAGGAGAAGCCCGAAAAAGACGTGGGCCGCCCCGAGGGCCACCGTAAAGACCACCACCGGGAGAACGCTCACTGAACGCTCCACCCACAGGGGTTCGAGATGAAAGAGCCTGTGCCCCGCGTCGCCGAAGAACTCTCCCCAGGCTGCGCCCCAGACGATGCTCCAGAGAGAAACGGAGAGGAAAATGGAGCCGACGTCACGGAGCAGAGGACGCACTGCCTTCTTCAGTTTCAGGGAGAGGAGGAGGATCAGCACTCCGTACCCCATGTCGCCGATCATGCACCCGGAAAAGAAAGGGAAGAAGAGAGCCACGGCGGTCGTGGGATCGATCCCCGAATAGGAGGGGGGCCGCAGAAGTTTCAGGAACAGCTCGAAGGGAGAGCTGAGGGGGCTGTTTTTCAGGGAGGTGGGCACACTGCTCCACTCCTTTTCCCCCGGGTGTCTCCATTGGAGGAGCACATCTTCGCCGAAACGGTCTTTCAGGGCTGACACCGTGGGTTCGAGGGCGTCCTCCGGAATCCAGCCGTGCAGGGTGAAGGTATCCGCTGAAGGGTCAAGCCTGGCCTCCACCGCGGCCTGCTCCGTCCGGGCGTCGATGAAAAGGAACAGGGCGGCGAGTCGGGGGCCCCATTCCGCGGAAGCCCGCCGCAAATCCCCGGTAATGGCCTGCAACCGGTCGGAAAGGTTCTCTATCTTTTTCCCGAGGACGGGAAGGGCATCCTCCAAACGCGCACCGGAACAGAACTCGGGCAATGACCAGGGGAGGGCCTTCCAGCGGGACAGGATCTCCGAAGCTTCTTCTTCAAGTTCCGGGGAAACCCGGAGAGCCAGCACACCCAGGAAATCTTTTCCGGGAACGAAATGGTGCCGTCCCTCCCATGTTTCTCCCCTGGCAGAAAAAGCTGCGTGAAGCGCACCAAGGGCCTGCTGGACGGTATTTTCCGGAATGAGCCACACCATGGCCGTGTCCGAAGGGCCGGCATCCCGCCGGAGAAAGGAGGAAAAACGTTCCAGAGTATCCCTTGCTTTTTTCGCCCTGAGAAGGAGATCATCGGCGGCCGTTCTTTCGTCGAGCAGGCTGGAAAGCCTCTTCCCGAACTCCTCGAGGCTTTTCTCGATTTCCGGGGCAAACTCCTCGGACGGAAGGGAGGAAAGGAGTTTTTCGGCGTCGTTGATGCTCTCTTCCGAAAGGGCTGTCCATCCGTCCCAGCCGAGGGATTCCAGGAGGCCCAGCGTCTTTCCCCGAAGCAGACGAAGCGTGTTCAGCCGGACCGACTCGCCGGCTGAACGGCTGCCTTCCTGTTCGAGGTGGAGCACGCCGAGCCTGTGAAGCTCTTCTATGATCTCTCTCCGCTTGCCGGTGACACCCCAGAGGGCAAGTCGGACCATCTTCCGTATCATGGTGCCTTTTCTCCAAGAAGGACGGCGAAAACTTCTTCCCGAAGGGCTTTCAGGGAGGGATCGCCGGCAATACGGCCCGAAATTTCGTCCCTGATGGCCGCAATTTCCATCTCAAGGCCGGAGGCCAGGACCTCGAGGTCTTTTTCCCTCTCCTGCCATTCGGCCTGGACCTTTCTCAGCGTCTCGGCCTCCATCTCGGAAAGGCGAAGGAGCGCCTGTTCTCTGGCGAGACGGCACTCCCTCCGTTTTTGTTCAAGTTCGGCTTCCAGTTCGCTCGAGAAACGGCGAATTTCTTCCTCGATTTCGCCGAATTCTGCGGACTGAGCTGCAATTTCAGTCTTATTCAGCACCGAGGCTCACGCTTTCGTCCATGAGAAACTCGCAGAAGGCCTCGCGGCTGATCATACCTGCAAGCTTGCCGTTTTCCACCACGGGGAGCCGTTTCACCGACTTGCGGATCATCAGGTCCGCCACCGCCATAAGACTCGTCTCGGGTTCCACGAAAATGGGGTTCCGGTTCATGAAATCCCCCACCTTCTTGTTCCCGAAAGACCGGAATCTCGAGAGAAGAAGGTCCTCTTCGTCCTCGAGGAAGGAAGAACGGGCAAGCACTTCGAGATACGTGGGAACGGCGGCTTTCAGAACGTCGGTTTCCGAAAGGAACCCCACAAGGTTCCAATCCTCGTCGAGAACGGGAATCCCCTGCAGGTTATGGCTGTAGAGGACGTGGATGGCGTCCTGGATAAGGTCGTCCTCCAGAACCGAGGTGAGGTCGAAGTTCATCAGGTCCTTCGCGGCGGTCTTCATTCTGGGCTCCTGTCTTCACGGAAGGGACAAAGGCCCATCTTCGTGAGAAAAACCCTGCACACGAAGATAAAGAGGTCGAGATCCCGCTTCCATCTCCAGGGCTCCTGGAGAAGGCGGAACATCCATTCGAGACCGAGTCTCTGCCAGGCGCCAGGGGCCCTCCTGAGCTGTCCCGACACCACGTCAAACGCTCCGCCGACCCCCACGGCGACCATGTCGCCGAGAAGGGGGGCATTTTCCCGGATCCAGATCTCCTGGCGGGGAACACCCATGGCAACGAAGAGAATCTTCGCTCCGCTGTCGCGGACGGCCCCGGCAACGGAGGCGTCTGCGGGATCGAAATAGCCGTTCCTCCAGCCGGCGATGACAAGGTCCGGGTACTGTTCCTTCAGGGCTTCGGCAGCCCCTTTCACCGATTCTTCCTTCGCCCCCAGCAGGTACACCGGCAGGCTGTCCGCCGCAGCAGTCCGGGCCAGGCGCATCATGAAGTCTATCCCCGCCACTCTCTCCTGGACCGGCGTACCGAGAAAACGCAGGGCCCAGACGAGCCCGGCCCCGTCGGCAAGGGTCAGGAAGGAGCTGCGCAGCGCATCGGCATATTCCCGGTTCTTTTCCGCTTCCATGACTGCAAGGGCATTCACTGTGGACACCAGCGAGACCCCTTTGCCGGACAGCGCAGCCGCCCGGGTCTTGGCGAGGGCGTAGTCCATGGAGATATTATCGACAGACGTGCTCCAGATGGAGGGTTTCAGGGGCATTTCCGCATTCTCCTTCATTTTTCTGATGAAAGGCATGATGGCAAGGCCGGTGAAGAGGATGGTGGCGCTGACCCACAGCATCATGAAGAGCGAGTTTCCGAGCTGGGAGATGGCGATGACGGCTCCCCCGAGGGCGCAGAGAGACGTGATGAAGCGGACGGCGCTGGGGTGGTCGAGACCCCGGCTGATGAGCTTGCTGTACAGGACTGCCGCTCCGTGGGGCTTGGAAGAAAAGGCAAGGCCGGCGAAGTGGAGGGACGCCTCCATGATGGGAATGGCGAACAGCCCCAGCGGGAGGAGCAGAAGGGTGCTGAAGGTGATTCCCTTGCTCACGCCCAGAACTGATGTCCCGGCCACGAGAACGCCCCAGAGAGCCGAGAGGGATTCTCCCATCCGGCGGTACATGTGCCCGTGGCGGCTCCAGAACGCCCCGAGAAAGGCGAGGCCGCAGAGGGACATGAAAAAGGCGTCGGGAAGATCCTGGCCCGAAAACACCGTGGCGAGAAGGAGCAGGGAGAAACTGACGGCGAGAAGGTGGCCCGCCATGCCGGGAATGTTGTCCAGCTGCTGGAGAAGGACCGGGAAAATGCCCACCCAGAGGGCGGTCACAATGATGGAGACTTCAGGGGAAAAATAGTGATACTGCCCGTCGGGAAGACCGATAAAGCCTATCCTGGGCCCGAAGAAAGCAAACAGAAAGCCGACGAAGAGGTAGGCCGTCTTCCACCCCCAGTGAGGCCGCATGTGCTGGCACGTCCCGACGAGGGAGGCGAAGGCGGCCATGCCGACGATGAAGCGGGACACTGAACTGCCGGCCCAGAGGGCCGCGAGGACCCACGACGCAACGAGCAGAAGATCCCGGAAGTAGTTATACTGGGTCATCTCCATGCTTTTTCGGCAGCGCCGCTGCAAAACGAAGCACAGCACCACCGCCGCCGGAACAAAAAACAAAACCTGGGCCATGAATCTTTCCGCAAACAGTATGATTAGTCCTCCCCAGATATAAGGCTCCACACTCGATTTTACCAGCAGCTCCGCGATTTTTCCACCCCCGGGGGGTACGGAATCCGCCTTTTTCGGGCGGAGAGAGTCCCACGGGGGTGGATCAGCGGGATCTCAGCGGATTTCCGTGACGCCTCCCATGTAGGGAACGAGGACTTCCGGAATCCCGATGGAGCCGTCTTCCCTCTGGAAGTTCTCGAGAACGGCGATAAGGGTCCTCCCTATGGCGATGCCCGAACCGTTCAGGGTATGGACGAACCGGGGCTTGCCTCCGTCGGCGGGACGGAACCTGGTGTTCATCCTCCGGGCCTGGAAATCCTCGCAGTTGCTGCAGGAGCTGATCTCCCTGTACTTGTACTGGGAAGGCAGCCAGACTTCCACGTCGTAGGTCTTGCTCGCCCCGAAGCCCATATCGCCCGTGCAGAGGCAGATGGTCCTGTGGGGAATCCCGAGGGCCCTCAGGACCTCCTCGGCGTTGTCGGTCATTTTTTCCAGCTCGTCGTAGCTGGCTTCCGGCGAAGAAATTTTCACCATCTCCACCTTGTCGAACTGGTGCTGCCTGAGCATGCCCCGCACGTCCCGGCCGTAGGCCCCGGCCTCCCGGCGGAAACAGGGGGTATAGGCCGTGTAGTACAGCGGAAGCTGCCCCTCGTCGAGGATCTCCTCGGCGTGGAGGTTGGTGAGGGGCACCTCGGCGGTGGGAATGAGCCAGAGGTCGTCGTTCTCGCATTTATACAGGTCTTCGGCGAACTTGGGAAGCTGCCCGGTTCCCCGCATGGTTTTCGAATTCACCATGAAGGGCGGCTGGACCTCCAGGTACCCGTGCTTCTCCGTGTGAAGGTCAAGCATGAAGGCCAGCAGGGCCCTTTCAAGCCGAGCCCCCAGCCCTTTCAGGACCGTGAAGCGGCTCTGGGCCAGGGATGCCCCCTTCTCGAAATCCATGATGCCCAGGGCCTCGCCGAGATCCCAGTGGGGTTTGGGCTCGAAGGAAAACGTCTTCGGCTCCCCCCAGCGGCGGACCTCAAGGTTGTCGTTCTCGTCCTTCCCCACGGGAACGGAATCATGAGGACGGTTCGGAAGGGAAAGGAGCATGTCCGAAATCTTCCCGTCGATCTCGGAAATGCGGGCGTCGATGTCCCGTATCCTCTCACCGATGACCCGCATCTCCTCCATGACGGCGGAGGCGTCTTCCCCCTTCGCCCTGGCGGCCCCCACCTTCCGGGACCCTTCGTTTCTGCGGGCCTTCAGCTCCTCGGTCTCCGTGAGCAGTGAGCGGCGCTCCTCATCGAGCCCGAGGAGCGGTCCGATGTCCATATCATTGTTCCTGTTCGCCAGGAACTGTCTCACTTCATCCGCGTTGGAGCGGATCCATCGGATGTCAAGCATGGTCTTCCTTCTCCTTTCCGGTGCGAAGTTCGTTCATGATGTTGGCGGTCTCTATGGCGGCGAGGGCGGCCTCGGCCCCCTTGTTGCCCCCTTTGCTCCCCGACCGGGCGACGGCCTGGTCCATGGTGTCCGTGGTCAGCACGCCGAAGGACACGGGGATACGCTGGGTCATGGCAACCGATGCCAGCCCCTTGGACATCTCGGCGGAGACGTATTCGAAGTGGGGCGTATCTCCCCGGATGACCGCACCCAGGGCGATGATGGCGTCATACTTTCCGCTCAGGGCCGCCTCCTTGGCCACGAGGGGCAGCTCCCATGCTCCGGGGACCCTGATGACGTCGATGGCCTGGTGGCTCACCTCATGCCGGAGCAGCATGTCTTTCGCCCCCTCGAGCAGCTTTTCGCTGAAGAGGCTGTTAAACCTCGACACGACGATGCAGAAACGCAGCCCGGCTCCGGTAAGCTTTCCCTCTATGATTTTCATTTCGACCGCTCCTTTCAGCCTGTGTCAACTCAGGATGTCCCGGACGTGAAAAAGGTGTCCGAGCTTGGATTCTTTCGTGCCGAGATACCGTTCGTTGAAACGGTTCGGCGGAATGACCAGGGGGATCCGCTCCACGATCTCCAGGCCGTATCCCTGGAGCCCCACCACTTTCCTCGGGTTGTTGGTGATGAGCCGGATGCTTCCCACGCCGAGGTCCTGGAGGATCTGGGCTCCGATGCCGTAATCCCTCAGGTCGGCGGGAAAGCCCAGGGCCACGTTGGCCTCCACCGTGTCCAGCCCCTTTTCCTGGAGCTGGTAGGCCTTGAGCTTTTCGGCAATCCCGATGCCCCTGCCCTCCTGCCGCATGTAGAGAAGCACACCCTGCCCCTCGGCCTCGATCATCTCCATGGCCTGGGCAAGCTGGGGACCGCAGTCGCATCGCAGGGAGCCGAAAACGTCCCCGGTGAGGCATTCGGAATGGACCCTCACGAGGACGTCCTTTTTTCCCTCCACAGCCCCCTTCACCAGGGCCATGTGGACGCGGTCGAGATTGTCGTCGTTCACGTTCCGGTAGGCATGAGCGGTGAAGAAACCGTGGGAGGTGGGCATCTCCACCTTGGCGATCTTCTCCACCAGCTTTTCCCGCTTGCTCCTGTAGGCGATCAGTTCCTCGATGGAAATGATCTTCATGCCGTTCTTCCCCGCGAAGGATACCAGGTCTGGCAGGCGGGCCATGGAGCCGTCCTCGTTCATGATCTCGCAGATCACTCCCGCGGGAGGCAGCCCGGCGAGGGTGGCGAGATCCACCGCCGCCTCCGTGTGCCCCGCCCGCTTGAGCACCCCGCCCTGCCGGGCCGCCAGGGGAAACATGTGCCCGGGACGGTAAAAGTCCTCGGGAGCCGAGGACGGGTCGGCCAGGGCCCGGGCGGTTCTCGCCCGCTCCTCGGCGGAAATACCCGTGGTGCAGCCATCCCGGGCGTCCACCGTCACGAGGAAGGCGGTGCCCTGCTTGTCCGTTCCTTCCCTGACCATGGGTTCAAGCCTGAGCCGCCGGACAATCTCCCTTCCCAGGGGAACGCAGACTAGCCCCCGGGCATGCCGGACCATGAAATTGACGGCATCGGTGGTGACAAGGGAAGCCGCGATTATGAGATCGCCCTCGTTCTCCCTGCAGTCATCGTCCACCACGATCACCATTCTGCCGTTCCTGATATCCTCCACGGCCTCTTCGATGGAGCTGAACACTTCGCCGCTGATTCGTTCGTCCCTGCACAGAGCGGTCATGAAAATGCCTCCTGTATGCGCTAGATCCATCCGGCGTCCCGGAGAGAATCCGGGGACAGGGAAGAAGCGCCTGTATTCGTATTGAAGGAGGCCCCGGTTTCAAGAAGCCTCCGGACGTACTTGCCGAGGATGTCCGTTTCAATGTTCACCTCGTCGCCTGGGCGGAGGTCTCCGAGGGTGGTGGCCTCCAGCGTGGCGGGAATCAGCCCCACGGTACAGGAGGCTCCAGAAAGCCGGGCAACGGTGAGGCTCACGCCGTCCACCGCCACGGACCCCCTTGGAACCACCATGGACGCCGTCTCGCCGTCCAGAAAAAGCGTGAGAAGAAATCCGTCCCGTCCCCTGGAAACCTCCCGGACCGGGGCCACTCCGTCGATATGGCCCGTCACGATATGGCCGTCGAGCCTCCCGTCAGCCCGCAGGGCCCGTTCCAGGTTCACCCGCGTCCCTGGGCGGAGCGACCGGAGTTTCGTCTTCTTCAGCGTCTCGGGCATCACGTCCACAGAAAAAATCTCCCCCTCAAGGGCCGAGACCGTCAGGCAGGCGCCGCAGACCGCCACGGACTGGCCGTAAACCAGTTCTCCCGCGAACAGGGGAGCCCGGAGAGAGAGGACGGTGCACACCCCGCCGGGCCTGAGGGAGACTACCGTTCCCACCGTTTCTACAAGGCCGGTGAACATTCGGGCACCCCCTCCAGCAGAAAATCATCCCCCACGGGCTTCACCGACGCCCCCCTGATCCTGATGGTCTCGTCCATGGAGGCAAAGGCCAGGGGGCCGGAAAAAGGACGGTTTCTCCCCATGATCCTGGGGGAAAGGAAAAGCGCCACTCCGTCCACGAGGCCCTCACGGAAAAAGGAAGCGATGACCGAAGGGCCCCCTTCCACGAGAAGGGAATTGACTCCCCGTAACGCAAGGACGGACAGGATATGGGACAGGGAAAGCCCTGAAGAACCCGAAGGAACCGCGATCACATCCATTCCCGCCGCAGCCGCAGCCGCCCTTCGCTCCCCGGGAGCCTCTTCCGAAACGAACACCGTCGTTCCCGGGGCGTAGACCTTCGAGCCCGAAGGGATGGAGAGCCGGGAATCCAATACTATTCTCATCGGGGTCTCTCCGCAAGTGTGCCGCACCGTCAGTTCGGGATCGTCGGCGGCCACTGTGCCGGCTCCCACGAGGACCGCGTCGTGCTCCGACCGCAGCCGGTGGGCTGAAGCTCTGGCATCCGGACCGGTGATCCACCTGCTTTCGCCGCTTTCGAGGGCCATGCCCCCGTCCAGGCTCACCGCCCCCTTCACCGTCACCCAGGGTCTGCCGAGGGTCACCCTCCGGATGAAGCCCCGGTTGACCCACCGGCACTCCTCCTCGAGAATCCCCGTTTCCACCTCTGCGCCCGCCGCGCGGAGCATGTCCAGTCCCCTGCCCCTGACCCTTTCGTCAGGGTCCGTCATCCCGACAACCACCCGGGAAACGCCCCGTTCGGCGATCAGAGGGGCGCAGGGAGGCGTTCTGCCGAAATGGGAACAGGGCTCCAGGTTCACGTAAAGATCCGCCCCTGCGGCATCGGCTGTTTTTTTCAGGGCCGCCC